>Ga0163144_10000207_pt1 | contig 137579 bp, 135 predicted proteins | sample OliLak19BULKMAT1_FD_123175 | JGI IMG/M metagenome (GOLD analysis project Ga0163144, IMG submission 123175) | Freshwater microbial mat bacterial communities from Lake Vanda, McMurdo Dry Valleys, Antarctica - Oligotrophic Lake LV.19.BULKMAT1 | ecosystem: Environmental > Aquatic > Freshwater >...
TAAGACTCCTCAAGCCACTGTCTCGCCCAAGCCATCGCGGGTCGCGGCGCACACACGATTCTACCTACGACGAGATTGCAGTTCTTAGATCGTTGCGCCCCATTTAACTCGTGACACAAGAGCCGCACGGACACCCCAATCATACTGTCTGGACCCTAGCTCACCCTGCTGGGGCCGCCGGTCGTAACTACAGGAGGATGTCTCCTCCGTCGCAGTTGGATTGTCCCATCCCGCTACCGATAACTCATCAGACATCGCTGCCGGACGGCCTTGCCCCGACGATTTCGTATGCGACGACTCCATGCCGCGCGGGCAAAACGGCGGGCGACCCTAGGCTTCGAGGCGGATCATGATCGCCGGCGCGGCGGCGCCGCGCGCAGCGCGCGCGACGGTCACCACCAACGGCCGGCCGCGGAAGCTGACGACGAACGGCGATCCGCTTATTTACGAGCGGCTCGCGCGCTGCAATTCAGCCGCTGGCCATGCTGCAGCCGCTAAGGCCGGTTCTCGCCGAAAAGCGTCATATCGCTGCGCCTCGTAGCGGCGCAGCGGGAGGCGCGAATGCCATCTCCTTCGGCTGATCGGAATGATCCGCGACATGGGCGGCCGGGCGCTCGAGCCGGCCTGGGTCACCAACGGGACCGGTCTGGAGGCCGAGGCGCACGAGGCTCACTGGCCCTAAGCCACATGTATCGACTTCTTCCGCCGCCGAGGCTTAGCCCTTCGACGCTGCGGGCTCCCTCTCGCACCCGTCAGCGCACGTTTGAGATCGAGTTCTTCACGGTGTCGTGCTTGGTCTTCATGATGTTCGAGATCGCCGTGTAGCTGCGATTCTCGTGCTGCATCTGACTCTGCAACTGCAGATACTGCAGGTTGAAGCTCATCTGCGTCTCCTGCATCTTTCGTGTCGCGGCCAAGATCTGGTCCTGACCCGCAGTTCCCGCCGCCCGCGCCGCCGCCATTTCGTTTCTCAGCCGCCCGCGTTCAGCGATCAGCCCGGCCAAACGCTCGACGTTCTGCCCGTCCGCCTCCGCTAGCGCCCGTTCCTCGGAGGTCAGCGCCAGCCGGCGCATCTCCGCCACGACGGCTCGCGTCTCAGAAAGCGCTCGGGCCTCTTCCTGAGCGAGGGTTCGCATCTTCGCCGCCGGCGCGGGCGCAGCGAACCGGCTGTGCATCTGAGCTGAGGCCGCTTCGGCAAACCCGACCGAGGCGAAGGCGGCGATCGTCAGAGCGAAGAGGCGAGCGCGCATGTTGAAGCCTCCGAGCCGATCATCCGGCAAGTTTACCTCACTACCGCTGGTAAATCGAGTTGCAGCTTGATCACGTGCACCTCAGGTGCTGGCGACCTGACGCGTGATGGGATTGACCCTCTCGAACTGCATGCACCTCCTCCGCGCCAAACGGTTGTCTATTGCTATACTCTATAGTAATTAGAGCCGGTTTGGCAACGACGATGGGTCGAGGGCCGCGATAGACGCGCTATAACGGCCAACGCCGATGACCACCGACCCGATGAAAGACTTTCCCGGCTATGCGCTCCGCCGGGCCTCCGCTGCGGCAATGGCCGGGCTGGCCGAGCGGCTGGCGCCATTGAAGTTGCGTCCCAGCGAAGCTTCGATCCTGGTGGTCATCGACGCCAATCCGCGGATCAGCCAGAGCGAGGTCGGACGCCTCCTCGACGTCGCGAGCGCCAACATGGCGCCCCTCATCTCGCGAATAGAAGAGCGCGACCTGCTGCGCCGTGAACCGGTCAACGGGCGCACGCAGGCGTTGACGTTGACCCGCGAAGGCATGCGAATGGCGCGCGCCGTGCGCACAGAAATGGAAGCCTATGAACTCGCACTCATCGCGCGCATCCCAGCGGACTGCAGGAAGGGGTTTCTGAAGGGACTTCGCGCCCTGTGGGACACAGAAGGCGCGTAACTGCCCCAGACATCATGCGCGTCACCTCCTTGCCCTACTGCGACCCCGTCAGGGCGCTGTACGCGTTTCGCGACGACCCGATGTGCATTTTGTTGCACGGTTGCGGCGATCAACCGTCGGCGCGCTGGAGCTACCTGCTGCCGCGCGCCGTGGAGCACCTTGTTTCGCGAGGGCCGGGAGAGGCCGTGCTTGAGCGTCTGCGGGCATGGCGGGGACGGTCCAGCGTCGACGGGATCGGTTCCCCTTTTTCCGGCGGCGCGGCGGGATTCCTCGGCTACGAATTCGGCGCCCGCCTGGATCCCGCCATGCCGCAGCGTGGCGGCGGTCGCCTGCCGGAGGCCGCGATCGGCCTCTACGACCATGTCATCGCATTCGACAATACAACCAGACGCGCCTTTTCCCTGTCTCGCGACGCCCCGCCGGACCCGGACGTACTCAACGCAATCGCCGTGGCGGCCGAGGCGCCTGATTGGACCTGCGCGACGGGATCAGGACGCGTTTCCCCGATCGATACCCGCAGCAGCCACGCATCGCGCGTGCGCGTGCTGCTGGAGCGCATCGCCGCCGGTGACTTTTACCAGGCCAACATCTCGCGCCTCTACGCTGGCGAACTGGGCGCGGGAGATCATCCCTATGACCTGTTCGCCCGCCTCTGCGCGCTCAGCCCGGCGCCCTTCTGCGCCTACATGCGTCTGCCCGGGGCCGCCATCGTATCAAACTCCCCCGAACGATTTGTATCCCTGCGACTTGAGGGGCAGGCGCTGCGCGCGACGACCGCTCCGATCAAGGGAACCCGTCCTCGGGGACATGACGCTGCCGCAGACGCGAGGCTGATCGCCGACCTCGTGGGAAGCGAGAAGGAACGCGCCGAAAATCTCATGATCGTCGATCTGATGCGCAACGACCTGTCGCGCATTTCGCAAGCCGGAACCGTGCGGGCGCCGACGCTCTTCTCCGTTGAGTCATATTCGAACGTCCACCATCTGGTCTCCTGTGTGGAGAGCTTGCTCAAACCGGATGCGGGTGCTTGCGAATTGTTGCGCGCCGCGTTTCCCGCAGGTTCCATAACGGGCGCGCCCAAGCTCAAGGCGATGCAGTGGATCGACGCGCTGGAAGGCGGCCCGCGCGAGGCCAACTATGGCTCGATTGCATGGTTTGGCGCTGATGGCGCCATGGATGCAAACGTGCTGATCCGGACGGCCACCTGTTTTGAGCGTGGCGCGGGATGGGATGTCGAATTCCGCGTCGGCGGCGGCATTACCATCGATTCCGATCCGGACGCTGAGGTAGACGAAACCGAGGCGAAGGCGCTCAACCTGATCCGCGCTATCGAGGGTGACGATCGATGATCATCTGGTGCGACGGGCAATGGATTGACGAACGGAAGCCAGCTGCGCCTGCGATTGATCGCGGACTTACGCTGGGCGACGGCATCTTCGAGACGGTGCTCTGGAATGGCGATCGTCTCTTGCGATTTGACCTCCATGCGGCGCGCCTGCACGCGAGCGCCAGGAGTCTTGATCTCCCACCGCCGCCAGTTGCGGACGCTCTCGCCGAGCTCGCGGTCACGACACTGCGCAAGAACGCGATCGCCAACGCGCGCGCAGCGGTACGCATCACCTGGTCAGCGGGTGCTGCAGCCCGTGGTCTGGCGCGACCGGATCAGGCAGCGCCGATGCTCATCGTGTCGGTTGCACCCTCGGCGCGTCTTGAGACGCCGGCAACGCTCGCCACTTCACGGATCCGGCGCAATGAAACCGCCCCCTCTGCCCGACACAAGACCCTCTCGTGCATCGACAACGTCATGGCGCTGCACGAGGCGTTGGGCGCCGGCGCAGAGGAAGCCCTCCTGCTCAACTCTGCAGGCAACCTAGCATGCGGCGCACGCACCAACCTGATCTGCGTGCTGGACGACCTGGCGGTGACGCCGCGCGTGGAGGACGGCGCCTTGCCCGGCACGGTGCGCGCTGCGTTGATGGCGTCCGGTCTGGTTGTCCGACCGCTCACAACAGCCGATCTCGCGCGTGCTGAAGCCGTCGCGATCACGAACGCGCTCCAGGGTATCCGCACCGTCGCTCGCTGCGATGGGCGCGCGCTGGCCGGCGATCACCCGCTCATTCTTCGCCTGAGGGCCGGCCTGGACATGTGAAGGGCGCGGTCAGCCTTTGCGAGCCACCGTTCGTGCGCCGCGTCAGCGCTTCTCCAACTCATCCAGCGCGCGCGCCTTGAGAAGGTGCTTTTGCACCTTGCCGGAGGCGGTGCGCGGAATGTCGTCGGTGATTACGACCGAGGCCGGAATCTTGTATTTCGCGAGCCGTGCACGGCAGTGCGCGATCACGGTATCGGACTCCAGCGCAATACCGGCCCGCGCCAGGACATAGGCACGACCCACTTCACCCCAGCGCGCGTCAGGCACGCCGATCACCGCCACTTCCGCAACGCTGTCGAGCTCCAGAACGACCGCCTCCACCTCCGCAGGATAAACGTTCTCTCCGCCGGATATGTACATGTCCTTCTTGCGGTCGATCAGGAAATAAAATCCGTCCACGTCACGATAGGCGGCGTCGCCCGTACGAAACCAACCGTCCTTAAACGCCTTGGCCGTCTTCTCGGGCCTGTTCCAGTACCCGGACGTGATGCTTGGTCCCCGCAGCCAGAGTTCGCCCGCCTCACCCGGCGGCAAATCGCTTCCCGCCTCGTCGACAATGCGCGCCTGAACGGCAAGATACGGCAGTCCGCACGATCCGGCTTTGGCGAGGATGACATCGAAGTCGGCAACCGGCATGCCGAAATTCGAGCCTGTCTCTGACATGCCGAACCCGTCGGACATGCGGATGCCGGCGCGCACGAAACGTTCGATCTGCGCTGCGGGATTTGGCGCACCGCCCATGGCGTAGACCGTCAGACCGCGCAACATGACGGGATCGAATCCGGGGGCCTGCCACATCATCTGCGCCATCTGCGGCACCGAAAAATAGTGGGTCACGCCAAGTGCGGGATCGGCGAGACGCTGGCGTGTTCGAATGGCGTCGAACCCGGAAGAGATCAGCACCGTCCCGCCTGCGATCAGCGGCGTGCGTACGGCCGCATACAGGCCGGCTGTGTGGAACATCGGCATGTCGCACAGGAAGACGCTGCGGAACGACACATCGTTGCCGAGAATGAAGTTTGTGCAGCCCCAGAACGCCATTTCCTCTGTAACGATGACGCCCTTCGGTCGTCCGCTTGTGCCGGATGTGTAGAGCAGCGTCGCACACGAATCGAACGGCCGGCGCGCGCCGTGCGGCGGACCGCTCGCACTTTCGCCGACGATGCTGACCAGGCGCCCCGGAGCCGCGTCGAGATCAAACACCGTGCACAATGCATCGGAGACGGCGCGAGCCACGTCGGCAAAGCGGCCATCGCAAAACAGCAGCGAAGGTTCGCAGTCCGCACACAGCCCCCGCAGTTCGGGCTCGGCGAGGCGCCAGTTCAGCGGTGCAAAGATGGCTCCCGCGCGCGTGCAGGCAAGCTGCAGGATGAGCATCTCAGGTGAATTTTGACACAACGTCGCCACGCGCCGTCCCGTCGCGGGTCCGAGCCGCTCGACAAGCCAAGCCGCAGCATGGTCGATCGCGATATCAAGTTCCCGGTAGGACCAGCGTCGGCCATTTTCCAGATCACCCACCGCCAGCGCCGCAGGCTTCGTGCGGGCGTGGGTGGCGACGGGATCAATCAGTATCGGCATTGTCGTCTGGTGCGTCCAGTGGCTGGATCCGGAGATTGTACGTGTTGCTTCCTATTTCCTCGCGCTCATGCCACGCAAGGCGCAGCTGAGCGCGGAGAGACAAATTGCGCGGCGGGAGGGCAATGCGCGCGAACAGGCGCGAGAGGCGCACACCGAGTTGAACATGGTGGTCATCGCGTTTTAGATCAGCGAACCCGTTCCCGCATCCAGGTGGATGAGTGGACGCACACCCGGAGCAGCGGCAATGATCGACCTCGCACAAATCAGCGCCATCGACGTGCATGTCCGCGCTGAAGTCTCTTGCCACGATCCCGAAGATCCCGTCATGGGCAAGTTCTTCGACGCCGCCAGCGCCTACTTCAAGGCCGATCGCCAACGCCCCACGATCGCCGAGACGATCCACTTCCGCTCATCCTGGGACACGAGGGATCGGGGACGGTTGTTGAGTGCGGGCCGGGGGTTACCGGTCTCGCGCCGGGCGATCACGTGATCCCCTTCTCCATGCCCGAGTGCGGCCACTCTAGCGGCTGCAGAATACCGAAGACCAACTATTGCGATGACCCCTATCCCGACATGATGTCCACCGAGACGCCATTTTCGTTCAAGGGCGCGCCGCTGGCGCGTTTCGCGTCCCTCGGCACGTTCGCGGAATTCAACGTCATCAAGGAGACCCACTTCGCCAAGGTGCGCCGCGATGCGCCTCTTGACGTGCTGTGTCTGATCTGCTGCGGCGTCGCCACAGGTATCGGCTCTGTACTCGACACCGCGAAGGTGAGCCGTGGCTCCGCAGTTATTGTGATCGGGCTGGGCGGCATCGGACTGAACGTCCTGCAGGGCGCACGCCCGGCGGGCGCCAAACGCAGTATCGGCGTCGACGTCAACGCGACCAAGGCAAATGCCGCGCAGCGCTGCGGCGCCACCGAGTTCGTCAACGCCGGGGACGTTGGCGGAGTCACCGCCTCTCGCTCGATCAGATCAATGAGGGATACGACCTGATGCGGCGTGGCGAATCCCTGCGCGCAATCCTGTTGCGCCGGCGCGCGGGGACGGGCATTCCCCCTCCTCTCCAGACCGAAAGCGCGCCCGCTTCCATGAGCGAACCTGAGACCGTTTCCGCGCCGCCGCCCCCGCGCGTGCGCCTGTCACTCGGGGTGACGGGCCACCGCGCGGGGCACACGGCGTTTGTCGCAAACGCGGCGCGTATCGAAGCCGTGCTGGCGCAAATTTTTGATGCGATCGACGCCGCTGTCGCCGCAGCGCCCGCGCCCTTCGGCGAAGGCTCCATCGCCCCAACGCGCCTGCATTCCATGCTCGCCGACGGCGCAGACCAAATCGCGGCGCGCAGCGCGCTGGCGCGGGGCTGGGAGCTTGTGGCTCCGCTGCCGTTCGGACGCGCGCTCAACGCCGCCATAAACGCCCTGCCCGCCAATGCCGACGATGCGCGCGCGCTGCTCGACGGCGGCGATGCAGAGGATGGAGCCGTGCAAGCGCGGGCTGACAATGTGCGCGCGCTCTATGCATCGGCGCGTCTTTTTGAACTCGCTGATCACGATGACGCGGTGACGCGCCATTTCCTCGCAACGCAGTCGGCGCCCGAGGATCTCGCCAAGGCTCAGGGCTTTGCAGCCCTCTCCTCCAAGCGCGTCGCGCTCGCCGCGCGGGTCATGATCGAGCAGTCCGATCTGATCGTGGCGGTGTGGGACGGGGTCAGTCACTTCTTCGTCGGCGGCACAGGACATACTGTGGCCGCCGCACTCGAACTTGGCGCGCCGGTGCTTTGGGTCGATGCGGATACGCCGGAAGCGTGGCGCATCTTGCGCACGCCGGAGTCACTGACTTCACTCGCAGGTACGCCGCCATCGGTGGATGAACGTGTTGCGGCGCTGAAGGCGATCATCTGCGCGGTGCTGGCGCCTGAAGCAGGCAGCGACGCGCACAGGAAAAGTCATGGCAAGGCGCGCGGCGGTCAGCCGGCGTCGCAGGGCGTTGCCACCATAGCGCAGGAACGCTGGCATGCGCGCAGCAATGGGCTCTGGCACGCCTATCGCCGCATCGAAGCGCTCTTCGGCGGCGACAAGAAGCGTTCGCCGCTTCGCTCGCTCACCGCGAGATACGAAACGCCCGACGCTATCGCCGCCGGAAGCGGCGCGGTGGTTCTTGCGGCGGCGGGCGCCCTGCCCGGAGCGGACCCGACTTTTGCCGAGCGCATCGAGCAAAACGTGCTGCGCCGCTATGCGTGGGCTGATGGCGTTTCCTCACATCTGTCGGACGTCTATCGCGGCGGCATGGTGGCGAACTTCGTGCTGTCGGCGCTCGCCATCGTCATCGGCATCGCCTACCTCCCCTTCGCGACCGCTGACGAAAAGGGATATTTCGCCGCCATCGAATTCCTGATGCTCGCCGCCATCATCACGATCACGACCCTGGGTCAGCGACGACGGTGGCATGGCCGCTGGTTCGAGACACGCCGGGTGGCGGAGTATTTCCGACATGCGCCGCTGCTGTTGACGCTTGGCGTCGCGCGCGCGCCGGGGCGGTGGCCGCGCGGCACCGAGACGTCATGGCCGGAATGGTATGCGCGTCAGGGCCTGCGCGAAGTGGGACTGCCCGCGATCGTGGTGACGCGCCCCTATCTGCGCGCGGCGCTGCAGACGCTGCTCGACGACCATGTCGTGCGACAGCGCGACTACCATCACGCCAAAGCGCAGCGCCTCACGACCGTGCACCACAATCTCGACAGGCTGTCGGAAGCGCTCTTCATCCTCGCCGTCATCTCCGTGGCGCTGTTTCTCGGCCTCACGGCGTTCGCTTTGCTGGCCGACGATGTCCATGAACTCGTCTATCCGACGACCAAGATGTTCACCTTCCTGGGCGTGCTGCTGCCGACGTTCGGCGCGTCCATCGCGGGCATCCGCTATTTCGGCGACTTCGAGCGCTTTGCCGCGATATCGGAGGTCACGGCGGAGAAGCTCAACGCCGTGCATGCGCGCATCACGCTGCTTCTGGCGGCGGGCGACGACGGCGCGGACTACAGCCTGGTCGCCGATCTCGCGCACGCCGCCGACGACATCGTCGTCTCGGAGATCGAAAACTGGCAGGCGGTGTTCGGCGGCAAGCACGTCACCGTGCCGGTGTAGCGGCATGGCGAAGCCGGCGATGACGATCACTGGGCGCTGCCTCTGCGGGACCGTCGTCATCGAGATCGGCGTCCCGGCGCGCTGGGCCTGGCACGACCATTCACCCGCCAGCAGGCGTGCCCACGGCGCGGCCTACGCGACCTATGTCGGCGCCTATCGCAGTCGTTGTCGCGTGGTCGAAGGCGACAGGCACATCAGTACGCACGACGACGCAAAGACCGGTGCGAAACGCAGCTTCTGCGCGAAGTGCGGGGCACCTCTCATGTACGAGCGCGCGCACGCACCCGCCATGATCAACCTGCCCCGCGCACTGTTCGACGACGGCACGGGCCGCGAACCGCGCTACCACATCGCCATCGACCAGATGGCGCCGTGGACCTATCTTGGCGAACGCCTCGTGCCTTTGAAGGGCTTTCCCGGCGTGGTCTGGGACAGATCGAGAAAGAAGAAGCGCGACGTCCTCTGACGCCGCGCTTCCGCTTCAGGTCATTACTTTGCGGGGTCGGTTACCGGCAACGGCGGGCCGGTGAATTCCGCCTCGATAGTCACGTTCACGTCGTCGCCGACGCCCATGCGCGTGCCGGGCGCAGGCACCCCGTAGCCCATGCCATGCGCGGAGCGCTTGATGACGCCGGTCGCCGAGAATCCGATTCGAGCATTCGGGTCCATCGGCGCGTAGCCTGGGTAGCCGCCATTGAAGCGTGCTTCGAGGACGAGCGGCTGCGTCACGCCGTGCAGCGTGAAATCGCCGGTGATACGCGCCCGGCCGCCCGCGAGCGGCTCCACCCTTGTGGACTTGAAAGTAATCTCCTTGAACTTGGCGGTGTCGAGGAATTGCGGTCCCTTGAGCTCGGCGAGGAAGCCCGCCGGCGGCGTGGGCACCGCAAGCGAGTTCGGATCGACCGTTGCGGTAATGGACGCTGTCGCCGGATTGGCGGGATCGAGTTCCAGCGTCGCATCGAAACGCGTGAAGCGCGCCGTGTAGTTCGAGAAGCCGAGGTGACTGACCCGGAAATCGAGGCTCGCGTGATATTTGTCGAGCTTGTACGTCCCGGCCGGAATGCCTTCGATGGACGGCGCGGGCTCGACCTTGGGCGCAGGCGCTTCGGTCTTGGGGGCTGGCGCGGGTGGGGCGCAGGCGGTCAGGGTGCTCGCCAGGGCGCCGAAGAGCGTGGCGGCAATCACAAAACGTTTCATCGGGGCGTCTCTTGGTTGGCTGTGGTGGGGTGAAAATCAGCGGCGAGGGTTAGAGCGGCGGCAGCGAGGGAGTCAAACAGACGGTCCGAACCAAGGACGCTCCGCGCGACCGGTCGCCGACATCTGGACGCAAGCCCCCGGCTCAGGCTCTACAGGGCGCGACCTCGAGGACTCTGGCAGGACATGACGACGGACGGACCCATCGTGACAGTCTCGAACGTGCGCCACCGCTATCGCGGCGCTGATCGCGACGCGCTGGCGGGGGTGAGCCTCTCGATCGAGGCAGGCTCCTGCTTTGGCCTCCTCGGTCCCAATGGCGCAGGCAAGAGCACGCTGCTGGGCCTGCTCACCGGCGCGATCAAACTGCAGGACGGCGAGATCGAGATCATGGGCGCAAGCGTGCGCACTGACCTCCCCGCCGTGCGCGCCGCGAGCGCGATCGCGCCGCAGGAGCTTGCCTTCTATCCGGCGCTGACGGGACGCGAAAATCTTGAGTTCTTCGCGGGCGTGCAAAACGTCGAAGGCGCGCTGCGGAAGACGCGGATCGCGGAGGCGAGCGCGGCCTGCCAGCTCGACGACGTGCTCGACCGTCGCGCGGAGACATATTCCGGCGGCCTGAAGCGGCGGCTCAACCTCGCCATCGCGCTCGTAGGCGCGCCGCGCATTCTCTATCTCGACGAACCGACGGTGGGCATCGATGCGCGGTCGCGCGCGCTGATCGTGGACGCGATCGCGGCGCTGAAGCGGTCCGGATTCACGATCATCTACATCTCCCACTACATGGAAGAGGTCGAGGCGCTCTGCGATTCTGTCGCCGTTATCGACAAGGGATCGCTGATCGCGCTGGAGCGCACGGAAGCGCTTGTACGTCGCGGCGCCGAGCGGCGATTGCGCGTGACGCTTGCGGCGCCGCTTGATGAGGCGGCGCGCCAGAGCCTTGTGCCGGCGCAATGGATCGACGCCGCTCGATTCGACGTGACCTTGGATGGTGAAGCGGCGCTCGAAGGCTGGCTCGCGCGCATCCGCGCGGCGGGCGGGCATGTGGCGCGGCTCGACTACGGCGCGAGCAAGCTGGAGACGATCTATCTGGGCCTCCTCGAACAGGACGGCGGGCCATGACCGCGCTGATCGCCTGCATCGTCAAGGAACTGCGACTGCTGGGCCGCGACGTCCACGGCCTCGCGCTTCTGTTCATCCTGCCGCTGGTGTTCATCCTCGTGATGTCGCTGGCGCTGCAGGACGTTTACGCCGCGCGCGGCGGACGCGCGATCGACGTGCTCGTCATCGACCGCGACGGCAGCGATGCGGCCAAGGCGCTGACGCAACGTCTCGCCGACAACGGCGCGTTCCGCATCTCGCAGACGACGCCGCTTCCGAGCGAGGAACGCCTCCGGCAGCGCCTGCGCGCGGGCGAATTCTCGTTCGCCGTCGATGTCAGCAAGACCTACGGCGCGACCGTTCTGACGCCGCCGCAACCGGGCGCACCACCGCTGCTCACCGTGATCGTCGCGCCCGATGCGAGCAAGCAGACCGAAGCCATCTTCCTCGGCGTGCTGCGCGAGGCGGTCGGGCGTCAGCGCCTCGATCTCCTCCTGCAGCGCGTCGGCGCAGGCGGCGGCGACCAGTCCGCCGGCAAGGCGCAGATCGTCACGACCTACGCCTTCGCGCGCGAAGCCGCGCCGAGCGCGGTACAGCAGAACGTGCCGGCCTGGCTCGTCTTCGCCATCTTCTTCGTGGCGATCCCCTTTTCCAACACCTTCGTGCGCGAGCGCGAACTCGGCGCGCACCGGCGCCTGCGCACCACGAACGTGAGCGCGGTCACGCAATTCTTCGGCAAGCTCATCCCCTACTTCGCGATCAACCAGCTGCAGGTGGCGCTGATGCTGGCGGTGGGCGTGTTCCTCGTGCCGCTGCTCGGCGGGGAAGCGCTACAGATCCGGGGCTCTCCGGTTGCGCTGATACTGCTGTCGGCGGCGGTGTCGCTCGCGGCGCTCGGCCTTGCGCTGCTCATCGCCGTCGCCGCGCGGACCACCGAACAGGCGACCATGCTCAGCGGTCTCGGCAACATCGTGCTCGCCGCCGTCGGCGGGATCATGGTTCCCAAGTTCGTGATGCCCGCGGCGATGCAGGATGTGGCAGCGTGGTCGCCCATGGCCTGGGGACTGGACGGCTTCCTTGATCTCCTGCTCCGGGACGGCGATACCGCCGCCATCGCGCCGGAGCTGATGAAGCTCGGGGGCTTCGGGGCCGTGGCGCTGGTCGTGGCGTGGCTGATCTACCGGACGCGTGACTAGAGGAAGTGATGGCGATCGAGGACCGCACCGCGCTGATGGCCGACCTCAAGGCGATGATCGTCGCCGAGTGCGACAAGGATATCGCGCCCGAAGAGATCAAAGACGAGGCGCGCCTTATCGGCGGCGAGCACGATCTCGATTCCCTCGACGCGTTGCAGATTTCGATGGCGGTGAAGCAGCACTACGGCGTGCGCATCGAGGGCGGCCCGGATGCGCGCAAGGCGCTCGCGAGCGTGGCGAGCCTTGCGGACTTCATCATTGCGGGACAGAACGCGCCGCAATGAGCGGCGTCAGATTTCTGGGCGCGGGACTGCACACCCATCTCGGGCGCGGCGTCGCCGCCAATCTCGACGCGCTGGAACGCGCGCCCCCGCCGCCGGTGCTGACGCCGGTGCCGCTCGGCGCGGGTGTGGAGCACGTGCCGAGCATGCCGCTCTGCGATGCGCCGCTCACGGATTTCGAAACGCGCCTGATGCGCGTGGCGGTGGAGGTGGCTGAGGACGCCATCGCGGCGGCAGGACTGACGGAGGCGCAGCGACGCGAGACGACGCTCTTCGTCGGGACGTCGTCGCTCGACATCTCGATCACCGAGGCGGTCTATCGCCGCGAACTCGCCGCCGGGCTCGATGCGCATCCGCTGACGTCCAATTCGAGCATGGGCAATCTCGGCAACGAACTGCGCCGCGCGCTGCGTCTCGGCGGGCCGGACTTCACGTTCAACACCGCCTGCACGGCGAGCGCCAACGCGCTCCTCTACGCCGATGCGATGGTGCGCGCGGGCCACGCGAAGACCGCGCTTGTTCTGGGCGTCGAGGCGTTCAACGCGATCACGGCGCTCGGTTTCCAGAGCCTCGATCTGCTCGCGCGCGACGGCATGAAGCCATTCGACGCCGGACGACGCGGGCTGGTTCTGGGCGAAGGCTGTTCGGCGCTCGTGGTCGGCATGGGCGACGGCAAGGGCTTTCGTCTGCAAGGCGGCGCCAATGCATGCGACCCCTACGCGATATCGGCCGCCAATCCCGACGGCTCCACGATCGCGTCGGTGATTGCGGATGCCCTGCGCGCCGCGAAACTGGATGCATCGTCCCTGCGCGCGATCAAGACGCACGGCACGGCGAGCCTTCTCAACGATGAAGCGGAAGCGGCCGGGCTGCTGCGGGTTTTCCCGGCGCCGCCGCCGGTGTGCGCGCTGAAGCCGTTCATCGGCCATACCTTCGGTGCCTGCGGCCTGAACGAACTCATCCTGTTGTGCGGTGCCGTCGAGCGCGGCTTCATTCCTGGCACGCCCAACATCGGCGCAACCAGCGAAGAACTCGGCGTGACGCTGACGCAAGCGCCCACGCCCGTCGAACCCGGTGCGTTCCTGCTCAATTATTTCGGCTTCGGCGGCAACAATTCCGCACTGGTGGTCGCCAATGCGTGAGGCCTTCATCCATGGTTGCGGCGACTACTACGCCGCCGTCGAGACCGACGATGCGCTTGTCGATCTCAAGCCCTTGGTGAAAGAGGCGACAGGCCAGCCTGTGCGGCGCGTGGGACGGTTCATCCAGCTCGCGCTGATCGGCGCGGGACGATGCCTCGGCGGCCGCAAGGCGCCTGAGGACACAGCCGTCTATTTCACCTCCGGGCGCGGCGATATGGAAGTCACCGTCGAGGTGATGGAGGCGCTCTTCCGCGACGGCGAGGCGCCCAAGCCCCTGCACTTCATCAACACGGTGTCGAACGCCGCGTGCTTCTACATCTCGAAGCATTTCGGCCTGCACGGGCGCAGCACGTTTCTGTGCAACCGCTATTTCAGCTTCGAGACGACGCTGCAGCTCGCGCTGTTCGATCTCGCCAGCGGCGCGGTGAAGCACGCGCTGGTGGGATCGGTGGACATCGTGACGCCACCGCTCAGCGTGCAGCGCAGACGCCTGCATCTTCCACCCGATACGCCCGTCGCGGAGGCGAGCCACTGGTTGCTGCTGAGCGCCGACCCCAACGGCGCGCGCGGCGCGATCACGGCGGCGGCTGTGTTCGGCGATCGCGCGGCGGCGCTGGGCCTCGCGCGCGCAGGGTCTGCGACGGCCGGCGCAACGGGCCAGTTCGGCGACGGCGCCGCGTTCCTGCGCGATGCAGGCTTGCCTGAGACTTTCGACTATCGCGCCGGCCGCGCGCACTACGACAGCCAGAGCGGCGCCGTCATTTCGGCCTTTCTCGACAAAGGTTCGGGCGCCCTGGTCCACGTCAACGCCGATCCCGACGGACGCTACGGCGTCATGCTTGTCCGCACCGCGCCGCCGTAGCAGAATTGCGTCGGAGGGCGACGATGGGCGGCGTGCTGACGAACTACATGAAGGCGGAGATCGAGGGCGAGTTCGTCGTCTTCCTCACCGGCATGCGCATCAACAAGTTCTGGAAGGTCTGGAAGTGGCTTCCGGTCTTCATCCTGATGCCGCGCATGAACCGCGAGCTTGCGCGCGATCCCGCACTCGGCCTCCTGCACTATCGCAACCATCTCGGGCTCAGGAATGTGATGGTAGTGCAGTACTGGCGCTCCTTCGCCCACCTGCACGCATATGCCACGAACCAGGGCAAACTGCACGTTGACGCTTGGCGCAAGATGAATCGCGACATCGCGCTCAGCGGCGATGTCGGCACATGGCACGAGACCTACATCGTGCGGCGCGGCGACTATGAAAACCTCTACGTGAACATGCCGCCGCACGGTCTTGGGAAAGCGGGTTCACTGACTGTGGCGCGCGGGTCTCAGCGCACCGCGAAGGGCCGGCTCGGTATGAAGACGGAAAAGTCCGACCTGCACGACGAGCCAGCCTAGCCGAGCGCACGCAGATTCTTCCACACCGCGAGTTCGCGATCGGCGATGTCGTTGAGAATGGCTACGAGTGGCGCAGTATCCATCTTCGCGCGGCCACGGCACATCTTCGTCGATTGGAGCGCAAAACGCCGCCATTCGTCGCCCGCGTCCGTCAGGTCCTTTGCCGCGTCCGCAAGCAGTGCATTGTTCAGAAGCTTGGCGGACTCCTGCAGGAACGAGGCGTAGAGGAAACGGAAGCCCGCCCCGCCCGTGCCGATCTCTTCCTGCATGCGCACCATGTGGCCGAGGAAGGCGGGAAGATACTTCTCGCGCTTGGCGGGGTCCTTGCCGAGCTTGTCGATGGTGCGACCGAGATAGCGGATGCCGTTTACGCCGATCACCGGCAGCGGCGCCTTGGTCATGTATTTGTAATTGCGACTGATGGCGCCGCGAATGGCGGTCTCGTAGTCGATCTCGGAGGGCACCTGCGTCGGGTAGTAGAGCAGGCCGTGCGAGGCCATCGCGCCTTTGGCGAAACGCGCCTTCTGCATCGACGCGGAATCACAGCGATTGAAGTCTTCGAAGATAGGATCACTGACGAGGTAGTCGGCGCCGTCACGTGCGTAAGCCACGAGATTGTGCGCGTTGAAGTGGAAGCGCATGTCCTCGGGCATGTAGGGCAGCCAGTAGACGCAGGTCTGCAGGCCCACGGCGCGACCCTGGTCGATCTGCGCATCGAGTTCGCGCGCGCCCTCGGCGGGATCGCGGAATGTCTGGCGCACCCATCGCATGTTCAGGCGTTTCTCCACGCCGCGGATCACATTGCCCGGCGGCATGCGGTAGGCGATCAGCGGCAGCCCCGCCATCTTAACGATCGGGATGTAGGCGAACGCGAGCGACGACGAGAGCCCGAACGCCATCGGCTCGCTGATCTTCAGGCCGTTATGGCTTAACAGGTTCGCGACGACGCCGCTCTCGCAATGGGCGGACTGGCGGTGCTGGAAGCGCGGGGATGCGGCGGAGTCGGCCATGATCAATCCGGAGCGCGTTTGAGCGTAGCTACATCGAGATCGAGCGCCTGCGCGTAGCGGGCGAGCAATGCAGGCGAGAGATTTGCGAACACCGAAGGCCGGAAGTGCCGCTTCACGCGCCACTCCCAGACACCGGTGACCGCCGACAAGGTCGCCAGATCCATGCGCCGCACATACATGTGCGCTTCGAGCGGCGACGTGGCTCCGGCTTTCGCGCGTGCCACGGCGTCATCGCGCAGGCGGTCGAGTTCCTCCACGGCGCTGACGGTGGCGTAGGTTTCAACCTCCCACCCTGCGGACTTCACGCCGGTGTACTCGCCGTCCTCGCGCACCGCGTACATCAGTTTCTTCGCGCCGCCGTAGGTGCGGGCCTCGTCCTGGGGAACGTCGTCTGTCTTCATCGGCGTTACACCACCGTGAGATGCATGAACCCGCTGGAAAAACGACCACTTTCCGGCACCCAGCAAAGTACGCGCTGACCGGGCTGCAGGTCGCGCGTCTGGATGAGTTCGTCGAGCATGATGTACATCGACGCCGAGCCCGTATTGCCCTTCGTCGACAGATTGCTGAACCAGCGTTCCTGCGGGACATCGAAGCCCGCCGCGATCATGCCGTCGCGCACCTTGTCGCGGAAGAACGCCGACGAATAGTGCGGGAGAAAGTAGTCGATGTCGTCGACACGGAGCTGATACTTCTCCACAAGGCCCGGCAACGGCTTTTCCACGGTGTAACGGATAACGTTCGCGTTCAGCAGCTTCACGTCCTGCTTTACCGACATCACTGAATCCAGTTCACGGTCCGCCGAACTCATCTGCGTCCAACCCGAGAGCGTGCCGTCGGCATTCTTCACGGCCCCCGCATACATACAGGGCTCCATTTCGCCCGCGTATGAAAACGTCTCTATCCAGTCGATGCGCAAACTGCGGCCGTGCCCGCGCGGTTGCGCTTCGAGCAACAGGGCGCCCGCCCCGTCAGACAGCATCCAGCGCAGAAAGTCCTTTTCGAAGGCGAGTTCAGGATGATGCTCAAGCGCGTCGACCTTCGCCTCGGACTCGGCCTCGAAATTGCGCGCGCTCAGCACGGCGGACGCCGCCTCCGATCCCGTCGCCACGGCGTTTGCGTGCATGCCGCTGGCGACGCCCATGTAGGCGTACTTGAGCGCCGTGAGCCCCGCGAGGCATACCCCGCTCGTCGCCACTGCTTCACACACCGGCAGGCCAAGCTCCCCCTGCACCATCACGGCGTGGTTGGGCATGAGCTGATCGGCGATCGAGGTGCCGGTGACGAGGCAGCTCAGCTTGGCGAGATCGAAGTCGGCGCTCGCGAGCTTGCGGATCGCCTCGGCGGTGATCTGCGCGTTTGTGTGGGTCGGCCGGCGGGTTTCAGGGTCGACGGCGTAGTGCCGCGCGGTGATGCCGTTCGACCGCAGGATGGTGCGGCGCGCGCGCGACGGCTTGCCGCCCGCCTGGCCGAGCACGGCTTCCATGGCGTCATTGGCGACCGGCGCGTTCGGCAGGAAAGCCGCGCTTTGCGTGATATAGACCGACCGAGGCGTCATCTTTTCGTTTCAACACAGGAAGGCATGGGCGTCCATCGCAACGCTGCCTTGATGGCTATTCGCCCGAAGGCGCGGCGAAATAGGCGCGCTGGCGGGCGACCGTTGCACGGGTCAGCGGCGACAGGAGCTTTTTGAGGATCGCCGTTAGCGGCACCACGGTCAGGATCAGCACGATCAGGAACACCACATAGAGCGCCATTACGATCTGCCGGAAGAACGACGAGGGCGGGCCAACCGCGCGGAGGAGACCGCCCCAGAGCTTGAAGCTACGCTTTGCGATCTTCTCGCTGTCGATGAGATCCTTGTTCACCTTCACCGCGCCGAGGCCCGCGAGCATGGGATTGTCGGCGCCGGCGGGCCGGTTCGGAAGCTGGTCCGCGATGGCCTCGCCGAAGCGCGCGCAGGCGGCGATGTCGTGCGGCAGGATGCCGGCGGCGGGAATGAGCCCGTTCAGGAAAGGCCCCCGCTTGCCGGTGAGCATCCACACGGGCGTCGACACGAACGTGAACGCGCTGTGGGCGCTGTCGGTGAGGACGACGTTGTCGATCAGGCGCGCACCGAGGGCCTTCAGCTTTTCCTTCATCACCTCCTGCGCCATCAGCCACATGTTGCGGCAACCGATGACGGTGATGACGGGCTTGTCCTTGAGCACGCGCTTGGCCGCGTCGGTTTCGAGGAACGCCACGGTCGGCAGCGAGGGCGACAGGAACCAGACCTGGTAGGCGAGAATCACCAGATCGTACTCGGCGTCCGATGGAATGGCGGGTGGTTCGATGGGGTCGGTCTGTTCATAGACCGTCTCGGGAAAGGTGTTGAAGAAGCGCCAGAAGGGCCATGGGAACGGGTAGGCTGTCGTCGGCCTGATAACGACAGAGTCCACCGAGACTTCCGCGCTCGCGCGCACCGGCGCAGCGATCGCCTCGACGATGTCGCTGAGCTGCCCGGTCTGGGAATAGTGGACGATCAGTACCTTCTTCATCGCCCCCTTCATCCCCTTGGCCGCCCCAGTTGATCCTGACGCGCTTCAACAGGCATCAGGCGGCGCCGGTCAAGCGGTCCGCCAGCACAAGTTGCCCCTCCAGGAGCAATTCGCCATCCACCGTGGCGCGGATGCGCACGTTTCCGGCGCGCGGCGGTTCGATCTCGAGCGCAAAGGTCTCGCCGGGCCGCAACGGCCGCAGGAACTTCATGCGCCGCACCCCGACACAGTACTGGTCCGGCAGGTGTCCTTCCACCGCCGCGATCACCCGGTCCAGCACCACCACGCCCGGCGCCAGCGGGTGCGAGGGGAAATGTCCTGCAAGCGCGGGGTGTGCAGCGTCGAGGGTCCATTCCGCTTGCATGTTCGTACTTCGATCCTAGGGCTGGACCGGAGTATAGACGCCGGCCCGTCGGGCAACTGAAAAGGTCACCGTTCTGCGCCCCTTCCCGCCCATGCCGCTTTCCAAGGCGCAGATCCAAGGCCTGATCCCCCACAGTGGCGGCATGCACCTGCTTGCCGAAGTGACCGCGCTGGACGAGACCTCGCTCGAGGCCTGGGCCGATGGTCACAGGGCCGCAGACCATCCCCTTCGCGTCGGCGGCGTCCTGCCCGCAAGCGCCGGCGTCGAGTACGCCGCCCAGGCCATCGCGACGCATACCGCCCTCATCACCGATCCCAAGCCAAATCCGCCGATCGGCTATCTCGCGGTGCTGACGGGGGTGCGCTGGACGGCGCCACGCCTCGACGACATCGAAGGGCGCCTGCTCGTGCGCGTCACTCGTCTCAGCGCCACTGCCGGGGGCCTGCTCTACGAGTTCACGATCGCGGGGCCGGAGGGCCCCTGTGTGACGGGTCAGCAGCTTATCGCGTTGATGGACGAGGAGGGCCGATTTGCACTTGGATGAAGCCGCTCACTTTCTCGTGACAATACGCTCCGTGTTCATGCTGACCGACCGGTTTGAGATCGTCTCGCAGGACGACTATCGTCCGCTCTCTCCGGAAGAAGGACGCGCGCCCGGATCGGCGCAGGGACACTGTCGATGACCAAGGCGAAACTCAAACCCGCGCCCGAACAGGCGGCGGCGCGTCCGGACGGACGCCGCCTGCGCTCGGACGCCAACCGTCGCCGCATCGCCGAGACCATGCTCGATCTTGTGTTCGAAGGCGAAATGACGCCAAGCGCGGAGCGCATCGCCGATCGGGCCGGCGTGGGGCGGCGCACGGTGTTCCGGCTCTTCAACGACATGGAAGGCGTCTATCGCGAGGCGCATGCAGTGATGCTCGCGCGCGTGGCGCCGATCATCGACGAGCCCATCTCCGGCGCCACATGGCGCGCGCGCCTCGATCAGGTCATCGAACGTCGTGCGCGGCTTTTCGAGGAAATGCTGCCGATCAAGACGGCGTCCGACGCGATACGCGGCCAATCGCCCTTCCTGCAGGCCGATCACGCGGAGATCACACGCATGTTGCGCGGCGTACTGCTGTTCATCGTGCCGAAGACCGTGAGCGAGGATCGCACGCTGTTCGAGGCGGTGGAATTGTCGCTCAGCTTCGAGGCGTGGCGACGGTTGCGTCAGGAACAACGCCTCAGCGCGAAATCCGCGACCGCCGTCATGAGGCGCATCACGGCGGCGCTTCTCGACTAGTTCACGTCAGAATGAGGCCGCCGTCGACCGGTATGGTCTGCCCGTAGATGTACGCCGCCAGCGGCGACGCAAGAAAGAGCGCGGCGCCGGCCATGTCTTCGGGCGTGCCTAGACGCTTGGCGGGAATGCCTTGCAGCGAAGCCGCAAGCCTTTCGGGATTTTTCGTCGTCACGCGCGTGAGTTTCGTGTCGACGAGACCCGGCGCGATGCCGTTCACGCGGATGCCGTAGCCGGCCCACGCCACCGCGAGCGTACGCGTCAGCGCGACGGCAGCGGCCTTCGAAGCATTATACGCGGGATTGCCGATCGTGGCGTGAAACGCCGCTGTCGAACTGATGGTGATGATCGAGCCCTGCGCCGCTTTCAGCATCGGATGAAATTTCGTCGCGCACGCCATGAGGCTGCCGAGGTTTACGTCCATGACCTTCTGGAAGCCTTCCATGACGAACTCGCCGCGCTTGTAGAGCACTGTGCCTTGCGCGAGCACGAGCACATCCAACGTGTCGAACGCGGGCTTCACCGCCGCCACCGCATCGAAGTCCGACGCATCGACCTGCGCATACCCGAGGCCCGCAAGGTCGGAACCCTCTTCGTTCGCGTAGTCCGCCGCCGTCGCGCGCGTGCCCCAGACATGGACCGACGCGCCGCGCGTGCGGAAGGCGTGAGCAATGCCGTTGCCGATGCCGCTTGAGCCGCCGACGACGAGGACGGTCTTTCCCGTGAAATCGAGATCGGTCATACGGCGCCTCCGTTTCGCGCCACCGTGGCGATTGCCGCAGCGGCGGGTCAATGCACGCGGAGGTGTATCGGGGCGGTTGACACGCCTACGGCGAACGGTACGTATATTCCCGTATGGGTTGTATTTCGCCGACACTTTTCGCCTCAAGCGAACCATGCGTCATCACTGCGATGACTGTGGGCGCGACGTGCGCGGCCCCGGCGTTCGAGTTCGTGCGCTGGCGCGGCGAGGAAGAGAACGTCCAGACTTGGTCGCGCGATGGGCTACTGTCGGTCGTACGCGCAGAAGCGGCGTTGATCGCCGGTCGTACGGTGGCTGGGGATCGCGTCGTCGTCGCGCATCCCCCGGGCCCGGCGTTTGTTGCGGCGTTTCTCGCATGTCTCGCATCGGGGCGCATCGCAGTCCCCGCGCCGGCGCCGATGACGGCGGCGTCCCGCGCGGCGGTGGAGCGGCTGGCGGCGGCGACAGATGCAACCCTCGTGCTCACACGCGGCGACAGCCCGGCCGAAACGCCCGGGGCCGTCGCCGACGCCTTCGTCGACGCGCCACACGACGAAGACATCGCCTACCTTCAGTTCACTTCCGGCTCGACGGAAGCGCCGCGCGGCGCGGTCATTACGCACGGCGCCCTGCGCGCCAACATCGCAGCCATCGGCGATGCATGGGGTCTCACCGGCGACGACCACGGCGTCTTCTGGCTCCCGCCCTTCCATGACATGGGCCTCGTCGGCGCGATCCTTGCGCCGCTCGCGTTCGGTGTGCCGTCCACGCTGATGCATCCGGCCGCCTTCCTGCAGCGTCCCGCGCGCTGGCTGGAGCTGGTGTCGTCGCGACGCGCCACGTTCAGCGGCGGCCCGAACTTCGCCTACGACCTCGCGACCGATCGCGCCCCGCGCGCCGACACGGACGACCTCGATCTCTCCACATGGCGTGTCGCGGTGAACGGCGCGGAGCCCGTGCGTCGCCGCACCATGCGGCGCTTTGAGGAACGCTTCGCGGAGAACGGCTTTCGAGCGGACGCGTTCGCGCCGGGCTACGGCCTCGCGGAGGCCGTGCTGTTCGTCAGTGCGCGGCGCGCGGACGATCCGCCTGTTGATCTTTACGCAGACGAGGATGCGCCGGTCGATTGTGGTGCGCCCGGACTCGGCGCGGACATCAAAGTCGTCGATGAAGCGACGGGTGCGGCGGTGGCCGAAGGCCTCGCCGGTGCAATCTGGGTGACGGGGGCGAGCCTTGCCGCCGGCTACTGGAATGCGCCGGACGACAGCGCCGCGCACTTCGGCGGCCGGCTTGAGGGCGATGCGCGAGGCTGGCTGCGCACCGGCGACATCGGCTTCCTGCGCGATGGTCGCCTGCATGTCTGCGGGCGCGCAAAAGACGTGCTGATCCGCAGCGGTCGCAAGACGCACGCTGCGGATGTGGAAGCGGTGGTCGTGCGCGCACTTGGGCAGCGCGCCGCGTGCGCAGCCTTCGCTACGGCCGACAGTGCGGGTGACGAAGACATCTTCATCATCGTCGAACACGCAACCGCTTCCCCCGATGCGGTGATTGCGAAACTGATTGACGCCGTCGCCGCCGCCTTCGACCTGACCCCCGACGTCATCGCACTGTGTGCGCCCGGCGCCGTGCGCCTCACCACCAGCGGCAAGACCGCGCGCGCCGCCACCCGCGATGCATGGCGCGCCAACACCCTGGCGATCCGCGCGCTCTGGCGCCGTCCTGTTTCCGCCGCCGCCTGAAGGAGTGCCCATGCCCGCCGCCTTTTCTGAAGCGCAGATCCGCACCGCCATCCGCGCCTCGCTCGCAAGCGCGCTCTCGGTTGCGGAAAACACGCTCGACGACGATCGCGACTTCGACGCCTACGGCCTGCCGTCGCTGGAAGCCGTCGAACTCGCCGGCGAACTGGAGGATTTCCTCGGCCGCGAGATCGATGCGGAGGCGATCTTCGATCATCCGTCCGTCTCGCAACTGGCCCGTCACCTGGCGGCCGCCGCATGAGCGCCGTGCTGCGCGTCGGCGCGACGCCACAGGCGATCCAGGCGCACTACGACGCCGGCGACGCCTTCTTCGCGCTCTTCCTCGATCCCACGCGCACCTACAGCTGCGCGCTGTTCAACGGCGACGACGATCTCGACGCCGCGCAGCTGGTCAAGATCGACTGGCATCTCGACCACGCCGGCGTCACGGCCGGCAAGCGTCTGCTCGATATCGGCTGCGGCTGGGGCGCGCTGATCGAGCGCGCCGTCCGATCGCGCGACGCCGCGCACGCAACCGGACTGACATTGAGCGCCGCACAGGCGGCGCATGTGGCGTCCATGGGCCATGCACGTCTGGAAGTGCGGCTTGAAGACTGGGCCGATCACGCCCCCGTTGCACCCTACGACGCGATCACCTCCGTCGGCGCCTTCGAGCATTTCGCCGCAGCAGGTCTGACACGCAAGGTGCGCGTCGACGCCTATCGCCGCTTCTTCGCAAAGTGCGCGGCAATGCTCGCAACTGTCGGCCGCCTCACGGTGCAGACCATCGCCTACCCCTCCGACTTCGATCGCGCCGCCTACGACGCCACCGACTACGGCGCCTTCGTGCGCGAATGCATTTTTCCGGAGTCCGACCTGCCGACGCTGACGGAAATTCTGGAGGCCGCCGACGCGATGTTCGAGCCCGTCATTATCCGCAACGACCGCCGCCACTACTCCCGCACCGCACGGATCTGGCGCAACCGTCTGCGCGCACGCCGCGATGAGGCCGTCGCCCTCGTCGGCGCGCGCCGGGTGGACGATCTCGGCCGCTACTTCCGCACCTCCGCCGGCGCGTTCGACATCGGTACGCTGCAGCTCCTGCGCGTGGCGTTCCAGAAGCGCCGCGCATGACCCTCATCGACTGGCTCATTGCGCGGATCGCGGCGCAGACGGGCGAGGCGGCGGTGGACGCGGACACGCCCGTCTATCGCTACGGCGTGGACTCCCGGATGCTCGCCCTGACCATCGACGACGCCGAGCGCGCGCACGGCCTCGAGGCCGATCTCGACCGAATCAGCGCCGGCCAGACCATCACCGCCTTGGCGGACGCACTGGCGCCCATTCCTGCCGCCACAGGTGATTGACGCCGCACCCGGTCTGCGCGACTGACCGGGGCCATGCACCAACACATTAAACCGGTCATCTTCGGCTGCGCGGGCCCTGTGCTGACCGAGGACGAGCGCGCCTTCTTCACCGCCGCGCGGCCGTGCGGCTTCATCCTCTTCCGGCGCAATTGCGTGGACGTGGCGCAGACGCAGGCGCTGGTGGAATCCATGCGCGAGGTCATCGACGATCCGCTCGCACCGATCTTCATCGACCAGGAAGGCGGACGCGTGCGCCGCATGTGGCCGCCGGTGTGGTGGAAGGCGCCGGCCTCGGGCGCCATCGGCAAGCTCGCCGACAAGAACATGGACGCCGCGATCCAATTGGCGAAGGACACCGGCGCGGCTATCGGCGCGCAGCTCGGCGAATGCGGCGTGAACGTCGACTTCGCGCCGTGCCTCGACGTGCTGTTTCCGTACACGCACGACGCCATCGGCGACCGCGCTTTCCACAGCGATCCCGCCATCGTCGCCGCCCTCGGCCGCGCCTTCATCGACGGCATGGCGCTCTACGGCGTGCAAGGGTGCCTGAAGCACCTGCCCGGCCACGGCCGCGCGAATCTCGACAGCCACTACGACCTTCCGGTCATCGATGTGCCCGCGAGCGAACTCGACATCGATCTCGCGCCGTTCATCGAACTCAACGATCTGCCGTGGGGCATCGTCTCGCACCTGCTCTTCCCGCAACTCGATTCGAAACATCCCGCCACGACGTCGGCGAAGATCATCCGCGAAATCATCCGCGAGCGGATCGGGTTCGAGGGTCTGCTGGTGACGGACGACATCTCGATGAAGGCGCTGAAGGCGCCGGTCGAAGAGTCCTCCGTGAATGCGCTGGAAGCCGGCTGCGACATCGTCTGCCACTGCAATGGCGACATGGCCGAGATGAAGCCCATCGCCGACGCGCTGGCGCCGATGGACGAGACGCTCGCGGCGCGTTTCGACGTGATCCGCCGGCCGTGCGTGTCGGAGCCCTTCTCGGAGATCGCCGACCTCGCCGCCGACATCGACGCGCGCCTCTCGGCGCTCGCGTGACCACGTCGGCGCCGCTTAACGCGATCATCGTCGATGCGCGTGGGGATGCGCCGCAGATACGTGTCGAGCATCACGAGATGCAGGAAATACTGGCGCGCGCAGACATTCTCTCGACGTTCGAAGCGGGCAAGGGCGCGCGGATGATCGCGCCCGCGTCGCGGGCGGTGCGCATGGCGGCTCATGTGATCAAACGCGAGGCGCTGGGCGCGGCACTGGGAATCCCGCCGACAGCCATTGCGTTCGAAGAGCCGCTGGATCGCCCACGCCTTTTGCCGCCCTACGCCGACATGCACGTCAGCTTGTCCCACACACGTGATGCCATCGCGATCACCTTTGGCCCGCGTCCGATCGGCGTCGACATCGAAACACTGGGCCGATCCAAGGATCCCGTGGCCATGGCGCAGCGTTTCTTCGGCGAAGGTGAAGCCGCAGCGATTGCGGCGGACCCGTCCGGCTTTTCGTTTGCCTGGCGCTGGACGGCGAAGGAGGCGCTGAAGAAGGCCGCCGACATCGATCTTTTCGCGGCGCTCGCGCGGCGTATGCCGGACGTCGATCCGCATGAAGGCTTCACGGCGCACGGTGCGCGCTTCCGTGTCTGGCGCATCGGCGACGCCCATGTGTGCGCCGTCGCGGAAATGAACGTCTAGAGTCCAAGGCCGCCGAACAGCGCGTACTTCACGTTCAGATAATCCTCGAGCCCGTACTTCGAGCCTTCGCGTCCCATGCCGCTGTCCTTCACGCCGCCGAACGGCGCGACTTCCGTGGACGCGAGGCCTTCGTTGACGCCGATCATGCCGTACTCAAGCGCCTCCATCATCCGCCACGCGCGACCGAGATCACTCGTGTAGAAATAGCAGGCGAGGCCGAACTCCGTGGCGTTGGCCATAGCGATGGCTTGGGCCTCCGTCTCGAAGCGGAAAAGCGGCGCGACGGGGCCGAAGGTTTCTTCCTTGGCGATTTTCATCGCGTCGGTGACGCCGGTGAGCACGGTAGGTTCGAAGAACGTCCCGCCCAGCGAGTGCCGGACGCCGCCGGTGACGACGCGCGCGCCGTGGGCCTTGGCGTCGCTGATATGCTCCTCGACCTTTTCGATGGCGTGCATGTCGATCAGCGGCCCCTGCTCGACGCCGGGTGCGAGCCCGTCGCCGATCTTCAGCGCGCGCACGGCGTCGGCGAACTTGGCCGCGAACGCATCATATACGCCCGCCTGCACAAGAATGCGGTTCGCGCACACGCAGGTCTGGCCTGAATTGCGGAATTTCGAGAGTATCGCGCCCTTCACCGCCGCATCGAGATCGGCGTCGTCGAACACGATGAACGGCGCATTGCCACCCAGCTCCATCGACACGCGCTTCATGTTGGCGAGCGCCTTGGCGCCGAGATCCTTGCCGACTTCCGTAGAGCCGGTGAACGTGATCTTCCGCAGGGCCGGATTTTCGCACATCTCGGCGGCGATCGGTGCAGCCGAACCCGTCAGCACGTTCACCACGCCCGCCGGAATGCCCACCTTCTCGCAGAGTGCGGCGACCGCGAGCGCCGACAGCGGCGTCTGGCTCGCGGGCTTGATGACCATGGTGCAGCCCGCGCCGAGTGCGGCGGCGAGTTTGCGCGCGATCATCGAATGCGGAAAATTCCACGGCGTGATCGCGCCGACGACGCCGACCGGCTCCTTCGTCACGAGAATGCGCTTGCCGGGCCAGGGCGAAGGGATGGTGTCGCCATAGACGCGCTTGGCCTCCTCGCCGAACCAGCGGAAGAACGCAGCGCCGCCCGCGATCTCGCCTTCGCCCTCCGCGCGCGACTTGCCCTGCTCGCGGGTCAGCAATTCGCCGAGCGCCGCCTTTTCCTTCATCAGCGCATCTGCGAGCGCGAACATGAGGTCGGCGCGCTCCTTGGCGAGAAACCCGCGCCAGGTGACGAACGCACGCGACGCCGCCTCGATGGCGCGCGCCGTCTCAGCGCGGCCGCAGCGCGGCACCGACCCGATCGTTTCGCCGGTCGCCGGATTGGTCACCGGTATGGTCTGTCCGTCATCGGCGCCGACCCAGCGGCCATCAATGTAACAGGCGGACTTGAGCCATTGGTCGCTGATCATGGACATCCTCTTGGGTTCCGGTTGCGCCTGCGGCGCGTCTGGAATGACGGTCGTCGTGTTTCCTTGCTCAGATAGTGTCGCCACCCATGGAAGTCGATGCGCGCGCCCCGCCGGTTGCGCCGCATCGCGGATTCCGGCACCTCCAAGCCACAACAAGGGGCGGCGACGACCGGCATGCTGTGGCTGCGTGGACTCTTCCAGAGCCATCTCGACCTCGCCTTCGCCCCGGCGCGGGGCGTGCGGGCGCGCATCGTGGACCGGCCGGGACTATGGATGGCGCCGGCGGCGATGGAAAAGCTCGTCACCGATATCCGCGCGGTCGCTTCCGAGACCTTGCCTGCGGGCCAGTTGAACTACGGCGTGCTCGGCGGTGATCCCGAGCGGCTGAAGGCGAGCGTCCTCACCATCATCTACGACGCCGAGACGCGCGCGCCGATCGCGTTCAACGCGCTGGCGTGGATGCCGATGAGTTTGCGCGGGCGCGCGGTCGATGTGCTGCACATGGGGCTCGTGATGGTGTCGCCGACGGCGCGCAGCCAGGGCCTGTCGTGGATCCTCTACGGGTTGACGTGCTTTCTGCTCTTCGCGCGCGGCGGCATGCGGCCGATCTGGATTTCCAATGTCACGCAGGTGCCGGCCGTCGTCGGCATGGTCACGGAGAGCTTCGCGCATGTCTATCCGACGCCCGACGAGGCGCCGCAGACGTTCGAGCACCTGCTCATCGCGCGCCAGATCATGCGTCATCACCGCCACGTCTTCGGCGTCGGCGCGGATGCGGGCTTCGACGAGGCACACGCGGTGATCACCAATGCATATACCGGCGGCTCCGACGACCTGAAGAAGACCTTCGAACAGGCGACCAAGCACCGTCAGGCGAAATACAATGACCTCTGCGCACGCCTTCTCGACTATGCGCGCGGCGACGACATCCTGCAGGTGGGACAAGTGAACATGACCGCGGCGCAGAAATACGCCTTCACGGAAGTGCCGCGCGACAGCCTGCCCGGTCTCGTACTGAGCGGCGGCTTTCTCGGCCTGCAATCTGTGTTCCTGCCGCTGCTTCACTGGCTCGATGCGAAAAAGCCCTGGGGATCGCTCAGGCCCTGGCGGAGCGCGCGTTCATGAGCGATTTCACCTACGACGAATTCGTCACGCGCAATCTGGGATTCGTCACCGCCGAGGAACAGGCCAAACTGCGGGCGGCGCGCGTGTTCATTCCCGGCGTCGGCGGCATGGGCGGCGCGGCGTTCATGCTGCTGGTGCGTGCGGGCGTCGGGAATTTCGCCATCGCCGACATCGACACCTTCGAAGTGTCCAACCTCAACCGACAGCTCTTCGCGACGCTCGACACGGTGGGCCAGTCGAAGGTGGAGTCGGCTGCAGCGGGCGCGCGGCGCATCAATCCCGATGTCCAGCTCGACGTCATGGGCGGCGAGTGGATCGACCGCATCGAGGAAATCGCTGCGCGCCATCGCGTCATCGTCAACGGCACGGACGACGCGCAAGCCGGCGTGCGCATGTACCGGGTCGCGCGTGAAAAGCGCGCCACCGTCATCGACGCCTACGCCGCCACGCTACCCTCGGTCTATGTGGTGCGGCCTGACGATCCACGCCCCGAAGAGCGCCTGCGCTATCCGACGGTCGGCAAGGACTGGACCGCGATCACCGACGAAGACCGCATGCAGTGCCTCAACCGCGAACTCGAATGGGCGCTGACGCATTCGAACACGCACCGTTATGTGGACCTCGCCATCGCCGCCGAACTCGCGGCCGGCAAGCGCAAGCGCTTTTCCTTCGCACCGATGGTCGTCTCGACGGGCGCGCTGATGGCCTATGAAGCGATCCGCCTGATCCTCCGACGCGATGGCGGCGCGGACCATCGCGGCTATTTCTTCAACCCGCATACGCCCGGCGTGGAGCGTCCGCTGCCGTGGCCGCTGTCGGCGGCGAAAGGCGCGTTGGTGCGGCGCTTCATGGCGAAGATGGACGCTGCATGAGCACGGCTGAATCTGCCGGCATATTGCTGAACATCCTCGCCTTCGTCGGCGCCGGCGCATTCCTGTTGTTTCACGCCGACGAACGGCGGCGCTCGCCCGTGGACACGCGACTGTCGGCTGTCATCGTGCTGCTGATGAGCCTCGTCGGCGTGCGTGCGCTGCGCTGGGCGCTGGAGGCGCCGTTCCTGCGGCGCATCGAGGAAGCGCTGGCGGCGGCGATGCCGCTCTTTGCGCTGGTGCTGGCGGAAGGCCTGATGCGCCGTCACGCGCCGCCTCTGATGAAACGCGTGTTCCTGTTCGGTGCGGTCGCGGTGGCGTTGGTCGCGTTGCTTCGGCCGACATCGAGCGGCATTGAATTCACGATCGCGCTGGGGGTACTGGCGGCCGGCGGACTCGCAGCGACCGCATTGCTTCTCTTCCTGCGCGATCGCCGTTCCCTGTCGCCGTCCGAGAATGCCGCGATCAGTTCGTTGGGCCTCGGACTGCTGGTGGCGCTGCCGTTCGTGGCGGGTGATTTTCTCTATGCCGCCGGCTATTCGCCCTGGCGCGGCGGCGGACTGGCGCTGCTCATTTTCGTCTATGCCGTGGCGCGACTGACCGTGACCGGCGCGGGCGGCACGGCGGTGCTGGCAGACCTTGCACTTGCGCTCTTCGGCGCGGGCGTGGCGTTCATGACGCTGGTGGCGCTGGTCGGCCCGCCGGATCTGGTGACGGGCGGCGCGTGGCTGCTGGTCATCCTCGGGATCGTCTTCGTCATCCTCATCGTGCAGGCGCTGCGCGAACGCGACGCCGCGCTCGGACGGCAAGCGCTGCTGCAAGCTCTGGCGGATGCGCCCGCCGGGCCGCTCGATGCGTTCGTCGACCGCGTGCTCGACTCCCCGGCGCTGCAGCGCGCCGAAGTGCTCGAAGGCGCGAGCCTCGCCGACTATGACGGCGACAAGCTGCGCAGTGCGCTGAGCGCACGGCCAGTGCTCTCCATGGCGGACGCCCGCCTTATCGGCGCCGCAGGCGAACCGTTGACCGCCCTGCTCGACGCACACGAAGCCACGCATGCGGTTTTGATCTCGATGCAGCCGCCGCGCCTGCTCGTGGTCAACATGCCGGGCCTGTCGTCGGGCCCGGACGTCGCCGTGCAACTCACGTTGTTACAGAAGCTCGCCGCCGCAGCAGGCGCCGCGCGATGATCGAAGCGCGATCCCTGTTCGACGACGACGAACGCCGCGCGCTGGTGGCGGAAGCCAATCTCGCGCCGTCCGTGCACAACATCCAGCCCGCGCAATTCCGCTTCGCCGAGGACGGCGCGATCCACATCGTCGAGCATCCCCGCCGCCGCATCCCCGTGGGCGACCCGACCGGCGCGGACAACCGCAAGAGCCTCGGCGCGGCGGCAGAGGGACTCGTCATGGCGCTTGCGGCGCGCAACGTGGCGGCGAAGGTGCGCTTCGGCGACGGCGTGCGCGTCGAACTTGACGCCGAAGCGGCGCCCGATCCGCTGCGCGTCCACGTCCCACAGCGTGCAACGTGGCGCGGCGCGTTTGCACAAGCCTCGATCGCCGATGCGCGCGCGCTTAGCGACCTCGCGCGCTTCGACGATCTGACTGTCATAACTCACGCCTCACAACGCGCCGACATCGCTGCGCTCTATGACGCCGTGAGCCTGCTCACGCTGCGCGACAACGCCTATCGCGAGGAACTGGTGTCGTGGATGCGGCTCGCGCGCAGCCATCCCGACTGGGCGCGGGACGGGCTGAACGCGGAGGCGATGGCGCTGTCGTCGTTCGAGGCGTTCGGCGCGGACGTGGTGATGGGCAAGGCGTTTCGCGCGCTGGATCGCATGGGCCTCGCAGGCTCGATGATCGCCGAGGGCGCGAAAGTGAAGGGCGCGGCCGGCGTCGTGCTGTTTCATCGCCCTGCGACGGAGAGCGACTACGAGACCGGGCGGTGCTTCTATCGCGTATGGTTGGAAATCGCGGCGCGCGGACTTGTGCTCTGCCCGATGTCCGTGCTCGCGGATTCGGCGGATGCGGCGGCGCAGGTGAAGAAGACCTGGGGTATTGCGGAAGAGAGAAAACTCGTCACCGCGTTTCGCGTGGGGCGCCTGCCGGAGAATGCGCGCTTGCCTCAACGGGTGCGGCTGCCGGTAGAAGAACTCATCGTCTGATCAGAGCAGCTTCAGATATTCTATCAGTGCGGCTTTTTCAATGTCGCTGAGCGTCGACCCTTCGAGGTGTCCGCGATTTGAGAGTCCGGGCTGCGTGGTGTCGATCACCTGCGGCTTCGACCAGGGCGCATATCCCTCCGGGTAAACATAAAAGCCCCGCGCGTCGGTTCGTCCGTCTATGCCGAGCGTCGTGAAGTTCAGGCGATGCCCGCCGACGCTGAAGCGCGCGGGCCGCTCCGACGGCGTCAGCAATTGCCGCATCGTGGGCACCGAGCCGTTGTGGAGATAGGGCGCGCTCATCCACACGCCGCTAAGCGAGGGCGCAGCATAGCCGCCGGTGGCGCGCGCCGTGAGCAGATCGCCGTAGGGCGAGGCTTTCACCGCTGCCGCGAGCGCGGGCGTGAATGCGGCGGCGCGGGCGGGATCGGTGTCGTACGGCGCGAGACGGTTCGGGAACGACTGCAGCTGCGGCGCGTCCAAGCTGTCGTCATAGGCGCCGTGACATGAGGCGCACTGCGCCATGTAGAGCGCCTGCCCCCGCGCGGCTTTCGCGCGGTCGATGCGACCGGGAAAGCGCGGCGCGCGGTAGGTCGCGAAAAAGCGGAACACGTCCCTGGCTTCATCGAGATGCGCGCGGGCCTTCACCGGCGCCACGCCCATGCTCGGCACGGTGAAGAAGGCGGTGATCGTGGCGAGATCATCGAGGTGCGCATCGGTGACGTCGCTGCGGCGCATCATGCGATCGACGTTGAAACCAGCGGGCGCATAGGCGCCGTCATAGAGGAGGGACGAACGCATGCCACGCTCGCCGAGATCGGGGATCGACGTGAAGCCATGCTCCGTCGCGTGGCCGTCGCCGTGGAGCTGCGCGAGCTGCATCTTCAGCGCCGCAACGCCATTGGTGAGACCCGGCGCACCGTTGACGAAGGGCAGCGGCCCGCCGCCCGCTGCGGTCAGCGCGTCCATCCGTTTCTTCACGCGTGGCGCAACGAAGCTGCGGAGCGTCTTCAGTTCGGCGTCGCTCGTGTCCGGGAACACCTGCGGCACGGTGGCGATGAGGGCGTCGATGTCGTCGCCCTCCTCCGCGAAGGACGTGTAGATCGCCTGCACATAGGCTTCGAGATCGAGCGAGGTGTTGGGCGCGCCGAGCCAGGCGGTATCGGGTTGCGGCGCGCCATCGGCGTTGAACGTCGGCCCCGCGTGGCAGCTTGCGCAGCCAAGGTTGGCGACGGTCAGCCGGATCTGCGGCACCGTGCGCGTGACGACGCCGAGGTTGAGGCCGAGCGGCGCAGACAGCGCAGGCGGCGAAGCATCTTTCGGGAAATTGCTGATCGTCGTCGGATAGAGAAAGCCGAAGCGCGTCATCACCGCGCGCAGCGTTTCGGGTGCGACGGGCGCGCCGCTGCGTTCTGATTCCGTGATGACGAGCGCCGTACCGGCGAGGCGCCACGGCGTCGCGTGGGATTCCAGCGCATCGGTATCGAGCGCGCCGAAGTCGCCGACGGCGAACAGCACCCCGCCCCGCGTCTCGCGCGACATGGCGGACAGATCATAGCTTTCGAGCGCGCTCGACTGCGCCTTGCCGTAGCCGCGGAAAAAATCACGCGCGCCGGCGCAGGCGGCGACGAGCAGCAGGAGTCCCGCAATCCAGAAACGCCGCTTCATGCCGTTCGCTTCCCCATCACGTTCAGCGCCGCCATCACGACACCCCCCGCAGCCACCACGCCGAACCCGAACCACGCGCCTTCACGCACATAGGCGAGCGAGGACCATACCATGGCGATCGACGCGCCCGCGAACGCAAGCGGCAGGACTGGATAGAGCGGCGTGCGGAACGGACGGATTGCATCCTTCTCGCGGAACCGCAGCACGATCACGGCGAGCCCGCTCGCGGCCATGAACAGCCAGAACACCGGCGCGGTATAGTCCACGAGCGTGGAGAAGCCGTCGTAGAATGCGCCGAGCAGGACGAGCAGCATGGAGACCGCGCCTTGCGCGATGTAGGCCGCCGTCGGGATCGCACGTTCCCCATCCCAGCGGCCGAGCTTTGCAAGCGCCGACCAGTCGTGTGCAGCGGCGTAGGTCGTGCGGCCGCCGACGATGATCGTCGCGTTGATCGAGGTGAACGCGGCGCACGCGATCGCGATGGCGGTGAGCCAGCCGGCGTGCGGGCCGAACGCTTGCGCCATCAGATCGGCGGCAGGCGCAGTGCTTTTCGCCAACACTTCGATGCCGAGGCCGCGCCAGAACGCCCACGCGGCGAACATGTAGAGCGCGGTGATGACGAGCACGCTGACGATAAGCGCGCGTGCGATGCCGCGTTTCGGATCGCGCACTTCCGCCGACAGCGTCGCAACTTCATTCCAGCCGCCATAGGCGAGCAGCGCGAACACGAGCGCGTAGCCGAAGCTGTCGGGCGGTCCGCCCGTGGCGGCGGCGCTGGCGCTCGCCGGCGGCATGGCGTTGACCACCATCCAGATCGCAGCGACGCCCATCATCAGCACGCCGACGACTTCAAGCCCGGTGAGCGCGAAATCGCCCGCTCCTTCGCGCTTCATGCCACGCAGGTTGAGGATCGTGAGCGCCGCGACCGCGAGGATCGCCCAGATCGCACCGCCGTGCGCGCCGAACGAGACGACCTCCTGCATGTAGTCGCCGAAGGTGAAACCGAGCAGCGCGATGGAGCCGGTGTTGATGATCGCGAAGCGCGACCACGCGAACAGGAAGCCGACTTCGCGGCCATAGGCGCGCTTGAGGAAGTGATAGTCGCCGCCCGCATCGGGAAACGCGCTCGCGAGTTCGGCGTAGCAGAGCGCGCCTATGAGCGAGACGAGCCCGCCGATGAGCCACGCGGCGAACAGCCACTCCGTGGAGCCCGCATTCTCTGCGACCAGCGACGGCGACTTGAAGATGCCCGCGCCGACAACCATCGCGACGGCGAGCATGACGATGTAGGCTTCGCTCACGTGGCGTCGCGGCTGCGCTGTCGAGGATGTCGCCCCATCGGTCATGGGGCGATCCTAGAGGAGTTTACGGCGTCAGCACCATCCGGCCGACGACCTTGCCGCCGCGCAGTTCTGTGAGGGCGTCGTTGGCTTCCGCGAGCGGACGTTCGCGCATCATCGGCGGAGCGATCTTGCCTTCGCGCATCAGCGCCATGAGTTCACGGGCCTCGTCGAGCGAGCCGACATAGGAGCCGCCCAGCACCATCGCCTTGAACGGCAGCGACGGAATCGGCAGCGGAATCGCGCCGCCGTAGAGGCCGACCACGAACACGCGGCCGCCGCGCCGGATGGCGCCGATGGAAAAGCCGAGCGTGGCGGGCGAGCCGACGAAGTCGATGGCGCCGGCCACGTCGCCACGCGCGATCAGCGCTTCGAGCGCTTTCGGATCAGAGGGATCGACGGCTTCGGTGGCGCCGCGTTCGAGTGCGGCCTTGCGCGCGCCTTCGCTGACATCGGCGGCGATGATCGGGCCATCATGCAGGGCGACGGCCGCCGCGAGTCCCGAGAGTCCCACGCCGCCGAGACCGACGAGGAGAATGGCCGAGCCCGGCTCGATGCCTTCGAGTTTCTTGAAGGCGCTGTAGCCGGTGAGGCCCGAGCACATGGCGACGCCGCCGGCGCCCGGCGGGAGATTGCCGCACGGGATCAGCGCTTCGGCGACCGGCACGTGGCAGTAGTCCGCATAGCCGCCGTGGATGCGCGTGCCGAGGCCGCGATTGTTGGCGCACAGATGCTGTTCGCCGCGCTTGCATGCCGCGCATTCGTGGCAGCCGATCCACGGAAACACCGCGACGCGATCGCCGACCTTCACCTTCGGATTCTGCTTGGCCGCATCGGGGCCGAGCGCTTCGACGACGCCCTCGATCTCGTGGCCCATGATCAGCGGCAGCATCGCGTCCGGCAGCTCGACCGCCGGCGCATCCTTGCCCATGTCGAACTTGCCGTCGTGGATGTGGATGTCGGAGTGGCACACGCCGCAGCCGGTCACGCGCACCAGCGCCTCGGCACCTTTCAGCGCGGGCAACTCGACGGTGATTTCCTCAAGCGGCTTCGTGAAGTGCGTGATGGCCTGGCCGCGCATGGCATTTCTCCCGGGGTCGGGGCGACCTCGCCCCGATCTTTTTTATGTTGGCGACTGACGCAGGCGAGGCCGCCCGCGCTCCGGCCTAGATCACCGCCCCGTCGGCAGGTCCTTGTACGCCACGTCCTTGTCGACGCGGATGTCCTGCGGCAGGCCGAGCACGCGTTCGGCGATGATGTTCTTCAGGATTTCATCCGTGCCGCCGGCGATGCGCAGGCCCGGCGCCCACATGAAGGCCTGCTGGAAGGCCGCGTCCATCGGTGCGATCGCGCCGTCGGAGATGATGCCGAAGTGGTCTTCGGCCTCAATCGCGGAATTGGCGATGTCCTGCATCTGGTTGGCGTTGATGATCTTGCCGATGGAGCTTTCCGGCCCCGGCGTCTGGCCTTTCGAGAGCGCGGTCATCGTGCGGTACTTGCCGAGCTTGTAGCCTTCGGCGCGCACATACCAGTCGGCGAGCTTGGCGCGGAACGACTTGTCCGTCAGCAGCGCCGAACCGTCCACCCCGGTGAGGTTGCGCGCGAGATCGAGCACTTCCTTGTAGTCGGGGCCCGACGAGCCACCGACCGCGAGACGTTCGTTCATCAGCGTGACGAGGGCGACGTTCCAGCCCGCGCCTTCGGCGCCGAGCATCTGCGCATGCGGGATTTTCACGTCGGTGAAATAGACTTCGTTGAAGTTCGAACCGCCCGACATCTGGTGGATCGGCCGCACGTCGACGCCAGAGCTTTTCATGTCGAGGAAGAACATGGTGAGGCCCTTGTGCTTCGCCACGTCGGGATTGGTGCGCACAAGGAGAATGCCCCAGTCGGAATAATGCGCGCCGGAGGTCCACACCTTCTGGCCGTTCACGGTCCAGGTATCGCCGTCACGCACGGCTTTCGTCTTGAGGCCCGCAACGTCGGAGCCGGCGGACGGTTCGGAGAAGAGCTGGCACCAGATCTCCTCGCCTTTCAGCGCGGGGCCGACGTGGCGCTTTTTCTGTTCGTCGGTCGCGAAGGCGATCATCGTCGGGATGCACATGCCAAGGCCGATGGCGAACGGACCGGCGGGCGCATCGAACTTGCCTTCTTCCTGGCCGAAGATCACCGAGTAGATCGGCGAGAGCGCCTGGCCGCCCTGCTCCTTGCCCCAGGTGATGCCCGCGAAGCCGGCTTCTGCCTTGGCCTTCTGATAGGCCTTGGCGGCTTTCAGATACGCGGCGTCGGAAAGCGTGCGCGCGAGGCCCGCGCTGTCGTCGCTCTTCGGCTTCACGACCTTCTTGAGGAAGTCCTGCGCCTTGGTGCGGAACGCGGCTTCTTCGGCGGTGTCGTTGAAGTCCATGACGCGGCTCCCTCATCTTGTTTGCAGGCAAGCTAGGCCGACGCCGCGACCGCGACAACGGCGCCGTTGGGTCAATCCAGCACCGAGTGCCGCACGCGTTTTCACGCTGCGGGCACAAATGGGAGGGCCGGGGACGCGGACGAAATCCGCTGAACTGGTTTGGTAGTGAGGTGCAGACACCGTCCGCGTCCCCGTGATCGTTTCGCGCCAGCATGATTCCGGGCCTTTGTTAGGACCCATGTCCAGTACGGCCGACGCGCGTGCAGGTCCGCGCTGTTCGTCGCAGATCCCCCGACAGACTTCTCAGGTCCCTTCCGGGCCCCGGTTTTCCCTCGCATTCCTCCGGGGTGCTCGTCCCCCCGGTGCGAAGGCCTTCACGCTCGATCACCACACCTCCGCGCCGACAGAACAGGGTACCGGCTGCCCTCCCTGCGAAAGTGATGTCCTATGTATAGGACAAAAAGCCGCGAGCGTCAAACGGGATCTTCGAAACGCCCCCGCCCGCACGGGATCGCCCAGCGATCCCGTCAATCAATGACTGATCGGCCTTGCCGATCGGGCCGGGCGGGGGTTGGGGGCGGGGGGCAGAGCGATCGTTCAAATCCGGACGTTCAACCGCCACGCACAAGTCGCACCACCGTCCCCCCACCCCCTGCCCCCGCCCCGCGAGGGGGCGGGGGTTCATACAGCGCCCTTCCCCGTCAGCTCCGCCACGAGCGCCGCTGCATCCTTCTGGAACTCATCACGCGACCAGACGCGGAAATCGCCGGCGGCGAAAGCCTGCGCGTTCCGGTGGTAGTAAAAGGCGTTGACGCGGTTGGGGATGCTGGAGTCCTTTGTGCGCTTCACTTCCGCCGGCGACCCCATGACGATGGAATTGGGCGGGATAACCGTGCCTTCTTTCAGAAAGGCGTGCCCCGCGATGATCGAATTCTCGCCCACCACACAGCCGTCCATGATCGTGGCGCCGATGCCGACGAGCACCGCATCGCCGATGGTGCAGCCGTGCAACGTGCAGTGATGGGTGATCGAACAGTCTGCGCCGATCAGCGTGCCGGTGCGCGCGCCGATGTGGATCATCACGAAGTCCTGCACGTTCGTGCGCTTGCCGACGACGACGCGCTCGCTCTCGGCGCGGATGACGACGTTGCACCAGACCGACGCCTCCGGGCCGATCTCGATATCGCCGTAGAGACATGCGCTCGGATGCACGAAGGCTGTGGCGTCGATGCGCACATTGCCGCCGATGCGAGGAAGGTCAGCGCCGATCATGCCAGATCCTTCAACCTTTCGGCGGTTCGGTGAGGAAGACGCGGTTGCCGTCGGGATCGTCGATATGCGCCACCGCGCCGAAGGGCCCGCGCTGGATCTCGCCGAGCGTGAGCCCCGCTTGCGCGAAGAGTTTGCCCGCCGCTTCGACGTCCGGCGTCACGATGGTCATGAGCCCGTTGCCCGCATTCGCCGGCTCCAGAAAAAGCTGCACGCCCGCCGCGCCGCCGAGACCCACCCACTGCGTGAGGAACGGCATGGGCTTGTGATCCGGCGCGCGGCCGATGACCTTGGTGTAGAAGTCTTCCGCACGCGCGATGTCGGTGACATGCACCGCTGCAAAAACGCCGATGATGTTCATGCGACCGTTCCTTACAAAAGGACGAAAACGCACCGCCCTTACTTCTCGGCCAGGTCAGGAGGGCGGCGGCGAATCGCTATTCTTGCGCTGCTCCAGCGCTGCCGCAATGCGCTCCCACGCAAGCGTCTGACGTCTCATTTCAGCGAGCACCGCCTTTTGATGGGGTCCACTGACTGCTCCGCGCACAATAAAATATGCGGCCGCAATAATCGCGAGCAACGGCACCAAGCCGAGAAAGATATCAACTAGCGTTGGTCCGTTCATGCTTCCCCCTGCAGACGGCAATAGGCCTCACGCCGCGTTGCGCCGCTCCAGCCTCGACACCAGCTTTTCCTTCCACACGGGCGGCGCGCCCGCCTGCACGGCCAGCAGCTTCGGGCGGCGGTAGAAGAGGTGGCAGTCCACGTCCCAGGTGAAGCCCATGCCGCCATGCGTCTGGATGTTTTCCTTCGACGCCAGATAATACGCCTCGCATGCGGCGACGCGTGCGGCGGGCGCGGCGAGCGACAGTTCGCCCGCGTCCGTCGAGAGCGCCCACGCGCCGTAATAGGCGTTGGAGCGCGCGACCTCGAGCGCGACATACATGTCCGCGAGCTTGTGCTTGATGGCCTGGAAGGACGCGATCTGGCGCGAGAAGGCGTAGCGGTTCTTCGCGAAGTCCACCGCCATGTCGAGGCACGCCTGCGAGCCGCCAATCTGTTCGAAGGCGATCAGCACCGCCGCACGGTCGAGCACCTGCTCGCTCACGGCCCAGCCCTGCCCGACCGCGCCGAGGCGTTCGCCCTTGGCCTTGTCAAAGGTGAGCCGCGCATGGCCGCGCGAGGGATCGAGCGTCTTGATGGTCTCGCGCTTCACGCCGGGCTGGTTGAGATCGACGAGGACGAGCGAGGTGCCCGTTCCTTCTTTCGCGAGGACCACCGCGTGCGTGGCGCAGTCGCCGTCCGTCACCGGGATCTTCACGCCGGAAAGCGTCGAACCGTCAAAGCTCGTCTTGATCGAGGCGGCCGTCGGCGCGCCGGGGCCTTCCGACACCGCCCAGCAGCCGATCGCCGAACCGTCGGCGACCTTGGGCAGCACGGCGGCCTTCTGCGCGTCGGAGCCCGCGATCAGCACGGCTTCGGTGAAGAAATAGAGCGTCGAGGCGAACGGGATCGGCGCCACCGCGCGACCCATTTCCTCGGCCAGCACGCAGAGCTCCAGCTTGCCGAGCCCGAGGCCGCCATGCTCCTCCGGAATGGAAACGCCCAGCCAGCCAAGCTCCGCCACGCCCTTCCAGAGCGCCTTGTCGAAGGACACCTCGGCGTTTTCCAGCACGCCGCGCACGGCCTTGGCGCTCGACTTGTCGGTGAGGAACTTGCGCGCCTGGTCCTTGAGGGCCTTCTGGTCGTCGCTGAAATCGAAATTCATCTGGGCCGTTCCTCCGGTTTTGGAGGGCACCATACAGGTCGCGGGGCCGGCGAAAAGTCTAACGCCGCGTAAAGGACGTTTGTCGCCGGAACCTTAAGAGGCGCCGTGGCATAACCGGCCCTGAAACCGGAGATTTTCCATGGCCAAGGCGCTCTATCACAAGGGTCAGCGCGTTTTCGTGAAGTCGGTGGGCACGTGGGCCACCGTCGAGCGCGTGCTGCCGCAATGGGTCAAGGGCGTCGAGGAACCCCTGAAGGTCTTCTACGACGTGGGCCTGGGGCGCGAGTTCGGCGGCCACGAAATGCTCGCCGAAGAGCAGACCCGTGCGACGCGCCGCTGGGACGACGACATCGAGAACTGGCGCGTGATGCGTCTGCGCTGCCAGTGGGAGCTCGATTCCAACAACAAGAAGAACCCGCAGACGGGCACGTACCCCTCCGTCGTCACCGACACGCTCGACTGGGGCGGCTGGCGCGTGCCGAAAGCTGAATACGACCGCGACCCCGAGCGCATCGAGTACCAGGCGCGCATCCTCGCCAACGGGCTCATGCTGATGCGGGTCGCGCGCGAGCTTGCGCTCTTCGCCGAGGAGCACACAGGGCTTCCCGCCGACCTCGCCGATCTCGCCGCACGCGCCGATGAAATCCTGCGGGAAGTTCATCATGACCCGAGCGCCATGCCCGCGCAGGCGATCGCGGCGGAGTAGCGTTGTCTCCCTCCCTCCCCTCGATGGGGAGGGTCCGGCGCGCAGCGCCGGGGGTGGGGTGTGCGCGAGATGATCGGGCGAAGAGCGCGGTTGGGGCGGTGTTGAAGCGCTTCATCCTGCACCAACTCACCCTGCGCGCTCACGCGCGCTGTCCCTCCCGACTGTCGCGGGAGGGAGCGGTGAAACCTCACCACATCCAAGGTTGATCTCCCTCCCGCACCGGCTCACTAAGGCCGCTTCCGGGAGACTTTCCATGCGTGACGAAACGGGCGCCGCTGTACGCCTCGCCGACTACAAGCCGTGCGACTACGCTATCGACACGATCCACCTCGCCTTCGATCTCGAACCGACGGCGACCCGCGTGCGCGCCGTGTCGAAGGTCAAGCGCGTGGGCGCTGCGGGAAAGCCGCTCGTCCTCGACGGCGCGGCGTTGACGCTGGAGCGCATCGCGATCGACGGGCAGGCGCTGTCCACGGATCAATACGCCATCGAGCCGGAAAAACTCGTCATCCATGCGCCGCCGGAGGCGTTCACGCTGGAGATCGACACGCTGATCAATCCGGCGGCGAACACCGCGCTCGAAGGGCTCTACGTTTCGGGCGGCCGCTTCTGCACGCAGTGCGAGGCGGAAGGCTTCCGCAAGATCACCTACGCGCTCGACCGGCCCGACGCGATGGCGCGCTACACGGTGCGCATGGAAGCCGACAAGGCGCGCTATCCGACGCTCCTGTCCAACGGCGATCCCATCGAGGCCGGCGATCTGCCGGGCGGGCGCCACTTCGCGGTTTGGAACGACCCGCATCCGAAGCCCGATTATCTCTTCGCGCTGGTCGCGGGCGCGTTCGATTCCATCCACGACACGTTCACGACCATGTCGGGCAAAAAGGTCGATCTGGGCATCTATGTCGATGACGGCGAGAGCGGGCGGGCGCACTACGCGATGGATGCGCTGAAGCGTTCGATGGCGTGGGACGAGAAGGTGTTCAGGCGCGAATACGATCTCGCGGTGTTCAACATCGTCGCCGTGCGGGATTTCAACTTCGGCGCGATGGAGAACAAGGGCCTCAACATCTTCAACGCCGCCTATGTGCTGGCGGACTCCGATACGGCGACCGACGCCGACTTCGAGGCCATCGAAGGCGTCGTCGCGCACGAATATTTCCACAACTGGACCGGCAACCGCATCACCCTGCGCGACTGGTTCCAGCTGTGCCTGAAGGAAGGCCTCACGGTCTATCGCGACCAGGAATTCTCCGCCGACGAACGCTCGCGGCCGGTGAAGCGCATCAAGGACGTGAAGACGCTGCGCGGGCGGCAATTCCCGGAGGACAACGGCCCCCTCGCCCACCCGGCGCGGCCGTCGCAGTACGAGAAGATCGACAACTTCTACACCGCCACCGTCTATGAAAAGGGCGCGGAAATCATCCGCGTGCTCAAGGCGCTGATCGGCGATGAGGCGTTCGACTCAGGCATCCAGCTCTATTTCGACCGCTGCGACGGCACGGCGGCGACGCTGGAGGATTTCGTCGCGTGCTTTGCGGAAGCGAGCGGGAAAGACCTCTCGCACTTCATGCACTGGTACAATCAGGCGGGCACCCCGCGCGTCGTCGCGCGCGGGACGTACGACGCCGCGTCGAAGACCTACACGCTCAACCTCGCCCAATCGACGCCGCCCACGCCCGGCCAGCCCGACAAGCGCGCGCTGCCGATCCCGCTGACGGTGGGTTTCGTGGCGCAATCGGGCGTGCAGCTCGCATCGCACCTCGCCGGCGGCGAGACGTCGGTTTCGCTGCGCGAACATCTCATCGTCCTCGACAAGCCGTCCGCGTCCTTCGTGTTCGATCACGTGGAAGCCGCACCGACGCCGGCATTTCTCCGCGGCTTCTGCGCGCCGGTGATGCTCGACGACGGTCTCGGCAGCGCAGGCCGCCTGATCCAGATGTCGCACGACCCCGATGCGTTCACGCGCTGGGAGGCCGGGCAACGTTTGTTGCGCGAAGCCATTTTCGCCGAGGCGAATGGCGCCGAAGGCCCCTCCCTTGCGCTCATCGGCGATGCGCTCAACCGCGAACTCGATCGTGCGCAGCAGGACGAAGCCTTCGCCGCGCTCGCGTTGCGCGCGCCCGATCTCGCCGACCTGATGCAGAACACCGAGACGCCCGATCCCGAGCGCCTGTTCACGGCGCGCGAAAAGGTGCGTGGCATCATAGCCGCACGCCTCGAACCACGTCTCGCCGCGCTCGTGGACATGGCCGGCGAAACGCCCTTCTCGCCCGACGCCGCGCAGGCGGGGCGTCGTTCGCTGAAATCCGCCGCGCTCGATCTGCTCGCGTCCCTGGGCGCAGCCCACGAGCAACGCATCGGCGACGCCTATGCGCGCGCAGGCACCATGACCGAACGCATGGCTGCGCTCGACGCGCTGGGCCAGATCGACGGAACCGCGTTCGACGATGCGCTGGGTGTCTTCCTCGATCGCTGGCGCGACAACCCGCTGGTTGTGGACAAGTGGTTCGCCGTACAGGCCGCAGCGCCCCGCGCCGACGCCATCGAACGCGTGCGCAAGCTGAAGGGCCACGAGTTCTTCTCCGTGCGCAATCCGAACCGCGCGCGCTCGCTGATCGCCGTGTTCGCCATGCGCAACCTGCGCGCGTTCCATGCGGCGGACGGAACCGGCTACGCCTTCCTCGCCGACGGCGTGCAGGAAGCCGATGCACTCAATCCCGCGCTCGCCGCCCGGTTGCTCACAGCTTTCGAAAGCTGGCGGCGCTTCGACGCCAACCGGCAGGCCAAGGCGCGCGCGGCGCTCGAACGGCTCGCGGCGATCAATTCCCTGTCGCGCAACGCCCGCGAAATGGTGGCGCGCACGCTGGAGTAGCGTTGCCTTCGCACCTGCGAAGCTTTCCCCGACTCTGCCGCTTCGGTAGGGTTTGCTTGGGCGATTCGGTCTGCGCGGATTAACGAAATCGTTAACGCGCTGCCGACGCCGCACAAACGGGGCTGATCGGACTTGGGCGCACGCAAGGATCCTGACGAGGCGCGCGTTGCAGATGCAACGAAGAAGACGCGTGCGACGGGCGCAACGACACAGCGTTCGCTCGGACTGCTTGTCGTGCTGCTGCTCATCGGGTTTGCGCTCGCGTTGTTTTTGCGCGCGGACGCGCAGCGCCGTGAATCGATCCTGCGCACCATCGACGAGCGCCAGAGCGCCGCAGCCGTCGCCGCCGAACAGGCCAACAGCGCCATGGTGCATGCCTGGGGCGCGCTCGCGGGCGCGGCGGAAACCGCGCGTCTGCGCGGTCTGCTCGAGAGTGATCCGGCCAGCATCGCGTCCGCCGCCGCGCGCGCGCGTCCGGTCGCCGGCGTCGTCGTGTTCGATGCACAGGGTCGCGTCGTCGCCGCCACGCGCGACGCGAATACAGCGATCGCCGCCGCAGGCAGATCGAACGCGGGTACGGCGGAGGCATGGGCCGGAGTCGGCGCGACGCCAACCGGCGCGCGCGCGCCGGTCATCGTGCGCGCCGTCGGCGCCTACAGGATCGTTTCCATTCTCGACCCTGCGAAGCTGTTGCCGGAAAACGCGCACGGCGCACGCTTCGTGCTCGCCGACGCCGACGGCGTCGCGCTGGCAGCGCTTCCCGCCGATGCCGCGCGCCTCGGCGACAATGCGCGCAGCGCACTGGGCGGCGATCCGGCCGCGCGCAAGAACGGCTTCATCGCCGAAAGAAACGCCGCCGCACCGACCGCCGTCGGCATAGCGCCCGTCGCCACCGGCGATTTCCAGATCCTGAGCGCAGCGTCGACACGATCGACCATGGCGATGATGCTGCGTGCGCTGCTCGCCAACATCCTTCTGGCGGCGGCGCCCATACTCGCCGTCGGCGCCATGCTGCTCATGCTGCGACAAAATCAGCAACGGGTGCGCAACGCCGAAGACGAGGTGGTGCGCGTCGAGGAGCGCTACAAGCTCGCCGCGAACGGCGCAAAGGCCGGCATTTTCGAATGGTCGCAAGGCTCGGACGTGATCTTGCTCTCCGAGCAGCTCACCACCATCCTGCGCATGCCGCTGCCGGAGATCACCGTGGCGCAACTCGCCAACCTCGCGCCGGCGGAGGAGCGCCCGACGATCCTGCAATCCTTCGATATCGCGCGCGAAACCGGTGCGCTCGACGTCAGCTTCCGCATCCCGGCCGGGCATTCGTTCACCTGGGTCGAGATGCGCGGCCTTGCGTTCAAGAACCCCGGCGAGACCACGCCGAGCATCGTCGGCACCGCACTCGACGTCACCGCGCGCCGCGAGGCGGAACTGCGCGCCAGTGCGCTTCAGCGGCGCCTGCGCGAAGCCATCGACGGTTTCACCGGTCCCTTCGCGCTGTGGGACCAGCGACGGCGCCTCATCATGTGGAACCGCTCGTTCCAGCAGCTCTTCAACCTCGATGCGCAGACGCTGCGCCCCGGCGTCTCCTACGACACGGTGGCGATGGCGAGCGCCGCGCACATCCGACGCGAGCGGCCCGATCCGCACGACCCGCACATCCGCGAAGTGCAGCTCGCCAACGGACAGTGGCTGCAGATCCAGGAACGCCGCACCGGTGAGGGCGGCCTGCTGACCATCGGCCTCGACATCACCACCATCAAGCAGCAGGAAGAAGCGCTCACCGACAACGAGACGACGCTGAAAGCAGCGGTCGCCAAGCTCGAACGCTCCGAAGGCCGCAACAAGGAACTCGCGCGCTCGTTCGAGGAGCAGAAGCGCCGTGCGGAAGACGCAAGCAGCGCCAAGAGCGCCTTCCTCGCCAACATGAGCCACGAACTGCGCACGCCGCTGAACGCGGTGATCGGTTTTTCCGAAATCATGTCGCAGTCGCTGTTCGGTCCGCTCGGCGATCCACGCTATCAGCAATATTCGAAGGACATCCTCGCCAGCGGGCAGCTGCTCCTCGATCTCATCAACGACATCCTGGACATGGCGAAGATCGAGGCGGGGAAATTCAATCTAGCCCCACGCCCTCTTGATCCGCTCGACGCTATCGAGCAGGCCGTGCGCCTCGTGCGCCGCCGGGCGGAGGACAAGGGCCTGCAGCTTCTGGTGGATGCGCCGGAGCTTCCCGAGATCGAGGCCGATCACCGCGCGGTGAAGCAAATGCTGCTGAACCTACTGTCCAATGCGGTGAAGTTCACCGCCAAGGGCGGCATCATGGTGGAGGCACGCGCGAGCGAGACCATGCTGACGCTGCGCGTGATCGACACCGGACGCGGCATTCCGAAGGATCACCTGCCCCGCCTCGCGCGCCCGTTCGAGCAGGTCGACAACGAGCATTCGCGCGATCATCCGGGCACCGGCCTCGGTCTCGCGCTGACGAAGTCGCTGGCGGAAATGCACGGCGGGCGTCTCGAGATCGAGAGCCAGGAAGGCAAGGGCACCGTGGTGACGATCTTCCTGCCGCGCGTGTTCGGCGGCGGCCAGAAAGAACATCCCCCGATCGCGGCGGAGTGACGCCGACAGCCCACGCTGCTAGTCACGTCCGAAACACGGGGAGTGACGCGGATGATGGGAAAAGTGATCGCAGGCGTGATGATCGTCAGCGGGCTGCTGACGCTGACGATGCTCTATCCGGCGATCGCACCGGTCGCGGCGGTGCAATCCATGTTCGGCGAAGCGCCATCAGGCGCGATGGCGTCCGTTATCGTTCCTAACTGGGGCGTGCTGATCGCATTGATGGGCGCGCTTCTGCTGTTCGGCGCGCTCAATCCGTCATCGCGAAGACTGGCGCTCGTAGTCGCGGGCGCAAGCAAGATCGCGTTCATCGGTCTGGTTCTGGCGCAGGGCGATCGCTATCTCGGCGGCGTCGGCGCGGCAGTCGCCGTTGACGCCGTGATGGTCGTGCTGTTTGCGATCTTCCTCTTCCTGTCGGGGCCGAAAACCCCCGGCTGATCAGGGTTCGACGGACGGCGCTGGCGCTTCGTCCGGCGAAAGTAGGCGACGACCGGGCCCGGCCGCCGCACGCCGCTGCACGAGACGCTGCAGCGCCGCGCGTCGTTCCTCGACAGTGAGACCCGTCATCGCATCCGCAATCGTGCCCTGCAGCTGCTCGGCGACCTTTGCATCCGCGGCGCGCACGCGCGCGAAGGCCGCTTTCACCGCCGCCGCGTCGTACGTTTCGGCATTGGCGATCTCATAGACCTCCGCCCGGGCGCGACGCGCCTCCAGGCGTGCCGGTCGCCCCTCGCGCCACGCCGCGATCACCTTGCCGCGGATTTCCGCGCGGCGCTCCTGCGGCACGGCTTCCAGCACCGCGCGCACGTTCGGCGCCCGCGCCACCGCGTTCTGCGTCGCCACGCGCTCGTGGCGCGCGTTGGAAATCGCCGCGCCGCCGATCACGCCGACGAGCAGGATGTTCGCAGCGATCGAGACGAAGAGCGCGGTGCGAAGTCCCTTCATCCGCCCGCTCCGTCGGCGAAGCCCGCGGCGGGCATCTCGAACGCCGCGCCGAAGGCCGCATCGAGATCCATCGCCATGTCATCGTTGCGCGGCGCACCCGTGAATCCGATGGCCAGCCCCAGCACCGCGCACGCGGCCAGCGCCGCCGCCGGGCGCCACCAGTCATTCGCCGCGCGACGACGACCGAAGTCGCCCGCAACGACATTGTCGCCGCGCGTCGCGAGAACCCGCTGCGCCAGCGCTTCATCATCCGCCGTCTCGCGCACATCGAACGCCAGCGCCGCGTCGAGCGCTCCGGCCTCGCCCGCCATGGCCGCAAAATCAGCTGCGTTCTCGGCCGCCCACGTTTGCGCCGACGCACGCTCCGCCTCCGGCCACCGCGCCGGTTTCGCGCCATACGCGGCGAGTATTTCTTCCATGCGGTCGCGGGTCATGGCCCCACTGTTCCTGTCAGACAGCTCCATCGCCGACGCCTCCCATCAGATCGCCCGCACGCTCCGAGAGCGCCGCCTTCAATGCACGGCGTCCACGCGCGAGCAGCGACTCCAGCGCCTCCACGCTCACTTCCAGCGCGACCGCCGCGTCGATGTTGCTCAGTTCCTGGAAGTGACACAGCACGATGGCCGCGCGCTGGCGTTCCGGCAGCGCATCGAGCGCGGTGCGCACCGCCGATGCGCGCTGTCGTGCGAGGATCGCATCCGGCGCGCTCTGCGCGGGATCGACGCTCGTCATGCCGGCATCCGGGTCGTTGACCTCGCGGCGGCGACGCAGACGGTCGTAGCAGAGATTGAGCGCCACACGGTGCATCCACGTCTCGAACTTCGCCTCGCCCTCGCGCCATTGCGGCGCCATTTTCCACACGCGCAGGAAGACCTCCTGCGCCATGTCCTCGGCTTCCGCCGCATTCGACAGCATGCGTCGCCCGAGCGCCGTCATGCGCGGCAGGTGCCGGCGCACGAGCAGGTCCGCAGCGCGGGCGTCGCCCTCGCCGATCCGGCGGACAAGCTCGGCGTCGGGATCGAGCACAGGAACTCAGGCCTGCGCCCATCGCATGTCCCTCACGGTCACGGCGTCACCTGTTTGCGCCGCGCCATCATGGCGCGTGCGTTCTCGAGTTCGGACGCCTCGATGATGTCGTTGTTGTTGGCGTCGAGGCGGTCGAAGCCGCGCATCGGCGAAGCGAGGAATTCGTCGCGGCTGACCTTGCCGTCGTTGTTGGCGTCGGTGCCCGCCCCGCCCCGGTCGCCACGGCCTGCGCCGCCCGTGCCTTTGCCTTTCGCTGCAGCGGCGTCGGCCATCTGCTGGCGTTCGTCGGCGGTGATGAAGCCGTCGCTGTTGCGGTCCATCCGGCCGAACGCCGTCGCGCGGGTGGCGCTGATCTCAGCGCGGGTGATGGACCCGTCCTTGTTGGCGTCGGCCAACTTCAGGCGCTCCAGCATGCCGCCGCCCTCCTGGGCCACGGCGGGGACGAGCAGCGCCGGGGTCATGGCGGCCAGCGAGAGCGCGGCGATCAGGGCCATGCGCATGGGTCTTCTCCTTCAGGTTCGAGCCATTCAACGGCCCGTGGGGATGGTTCCGTCGCTTGCACTGACAGTGCGCGCGAACACGGCCCGCACGCTCGCTGCGGTCTGTTGCAGTCGCGTTTCAAGCGCTGCGAAATCAGGCGCGTTCCCCGTCCGCGCGAGCAGCGCCTTGAGCCGCGCCGAGGCGTTCGCCGGGTCCAGCAGGTCCGGCATGCACACGCGCAGAACCTGCTGCAGGTCGGAGTAGAGCGTCCAGGCGTCATGCAGCAGATCGCCATCGGCCTTCGTGAGGCGCCCGGCGGCGTGGAGCGCGAAGAGCGCATCGCCGGTGTTGGCGTGGGCGTGCCCGCCGAGCGAGAGCGTCTGGACGATGAACTCGATGTCGACGAGACCGCCCGGCTGCAGCTTCAGGTCCCAGAGCCCGCGACCGGGGCGCTCCTTGTCCATCCGCGCGCGCATGGAGGCTGCGTCCGTGAGGATCGCATCGGCATTGCGCGGATGCGCGACGACCTCGGCCACCGCCGCCATCACCCGCGCGCCGAGCGCTTCGTCGCCCGCCGCAATGCGCGCGCGCGTCAGGGCGAGCAGCTCCCAGGTCCACGCCTCCTGCGTGTAGTAGTGCGTGAAACCCGCGAGGCTCACCGCCACGGGGCCCTTCGAACCCGACGGACGCAGCTGCATGTCCACGTCGTAGAGCAGACCCTCCTCCGTCGGCGCCGAGAGCGCGCTGACGAGGCGCTGCGTGACCTTGATGAAATACTCCGCCGCCGGCAGCGGACGCGCGCCGTCGCTTTCGACGCCGGGCGGGCCGTCGAACACCACCATCACGTCGAGATCGGAGCGCGCAGCGAGTTCACGGCCGCCGAACTTGCCCACCGCCAGCACAACGAACACGCCGGGCGGACGCCCATGCAGACGCGCGACCTCCACCACCGCCACGTCGCTCAGCACGGAAACGCACGCGTCCGCGAGATCGGCGTGCGCGGCGCCGGCGTCTGCGGCGGTCGCGCGGCCCTGCAGCACCTGCAGTCCGATGCGCAGCGCTTCCTCGCGATGGAAACGGCGTGCGGCGTTGATCGCGGGCTCGAAGCCGTCCGTTTCTATCACGAGGCGCGCGAGCGTGGCGCGGCGCGCGTCCGGCGCGTCCTGCGTCAGGGGTCGCGTGAACGCAGGCTCGACCATCGCGTCCAGCAGGGCCGGACGGCGCGCGAGCACATCCGCCATCAGCGGCGCGAGGCCGAAGACGTCGGCGAGATCGGTGAGCAGGCGCGGCTGCGCCTGCATGAGCGCAAACACGTTGACGCCCGAGGAAAGCCCGCCGAGAAAATCGCAGAAGCGCGCGAACGCCGCGTCCGGCTCGCCGCTCTCGGCGATGGCGCGCAGCAGGCGCGGCATGATGGCGGTGAGCAGTTCGCGCGCGCGTTCCGATCGCGTGGCGCGGATGCGACCGTGGTGCCAGCCGCGCACGGCTTCGGCGACGGCGCCGGGATGACGGAAACCGAGCTGTGAGAGCGTTTCCAGCGTGTCCGCGTCGTTCTCCACGCCGGTGAAGACGAGTGAACCCAGCGGGTCGGCGAGCGACTCTTCGGCGGAGAAGAGCTTTGCGTCGATGGCGGCGACTGCACGGCGCGCGGCGATCAATTCTGATTCCAGCGTCGACCAGCTCTCTGCACCCGCGAGCGCGGCGAGCCGCGCCTGATCGTCGGCGTCGTTCGGCGTGCGATGTGTCTGCTGATCGCCAAGCATCTGGATGCGGTGTTCGACGGCGCGATAGAGGCGATAGGCGCCCACGAGCGTCGTTTCGGCGTCATCGGCGACGCGGCCCGTTGCACGCAGCGCCGCCAGCGCCTGGATCGTCGGTCGCAGACGTAGCGCCTTGTCGCGTCCGCCGAGGATGAGCTGCTGGGTCTGCGCGAAGAGTTCGATGTCGCGGATGCCGCCGCGCCCGAGCTTGACGTCGAAGAGGCCGGTGTCGAGCGCGCCGCCTTTGTGCGCCGCGAGGATCTGGCGCTTGATGGAATGCACGTCGGCGATGGCGGCGTAGTCGAGATGGCGGCGCCAGATGAAGGGCGTGAGCGTGGCGAGGAACGCCTCGCCTGCTTCGATATCCCCCGCACAGGCGCGCGCCTTGATGAAGGCCGCGCGCTCCCAGTTCTGGCCGACGCTCTGGTAATAATGCTCCGCCGCTTCCAACGAGACCGCGATGGGCGTGGACGCGGGATCGGGCCGCAGGCGCAGGTCGGTGCGGAAGACGTAACCGTCGACGGTGATTTCCTGCAGCGCGCGCACGATGAGCTGCGCGAGGCGCACGGCGAGTTCGCGGGGTTCGCCTTTCGCCACGGGCAGGATGTCGGCGTCGTAGAAGACGCTGATGTCGATATCGCTGGAATAGTTGAGTTCGCGCGCGCCGTGCTTGCCCATGGCGATGAGGATGAGACCGGGCGCGGGGCCGCGCGGGTCGTCCGGCGCGACAGGCCCCATGTCGCCGCGCTCGGTAACCGTGTGCGCGGCGATGCGCAGGGCGGCCGCGAGGCTTGCATCCGCGAGATCGCTGAGCGCGCCCGTCACTTCATCGAGCGTCCATTTGCCCGCGAGATCGCCCACGGCGATGGCGAGGTGCGCATGGCGTTTGGCGACGCGGAGCTGCGCCATGACCGCATCGATATCGCCCTCGGCGTTGCGCGCGGCGGCCACCGCATCGTCGACGACGCCCTGCGGGCCATCATGTGCGATGCGTGCGGCGATCTCGGCGTCGCGTTCCGCGAGGCGATCGAGATAGGGCGCAGCGGCGCGCGCGGCGGCGAGCGCTTCGGCCCAGCTGGCGGCGATCTCTGAGGGCGCGCCGTCGCGGAAGAGCCGCGCCGCGCGGAACGCCGTCACAGCGCCGGTCCGCGACGCGCGGGCGGCGCTGCGGGCAGCACCAGCACGGCGGCGAGACCGCGCGTGCCGGCCTGCGTCAGACCATCTTCCAGCATCAGTTCGCCGCCGTGCAGCTCAGCGACTGCAGCGACAAGCGAGAGACCAAGGCCCACGCCCGGCGACGTGCGGTGCTTTTCGAGACGCACGAAGCGCTTCTGCACTTCCTCGCGCAGTTCCGGCGGCACGCCTGGGCCGGAGTCCGCCACGCGGATCTCAACGCGACCGTCGGAACGCGCGGCGGTGGAGACCATCACCTTGCCGCCCTCTGGCGTGTACTTCATCGCGTTGTCGAGCAGGTTCGCGAGCGCCTGCGCCACGAGACGCGCATCGCCCATGACCACGAGATACGGCGAACACTGCATGGTCAGTTCGAGCCCAGCGGCCTCGGCGGCGGGCTCATAGAACTCCACCATCTCCGCGACGATGGTGTGCAGCTCCACGCGGCTGAAGCGCCACGTCTCGGCGGCGTTGAGGCGCGCGAGCTGGAGCACGGAGTTGAACGTCTTCAGCACGCGGTCGGTTTCTTCCTGCGCCTTGCGCAAGGCGTCGCGGTCGGCCTCCTCGTTCGGCGGCTCTTCCAGCGCGTCCTGGATGCGCTGCTTCAGGCGCGCGAGCGGCGTGCGCAGATCGTGGGCGATGGCGTCGCCGGCCTCGCGCTGGGCGTGCACGAGCTGTTCGAGCCGCACGAGCATGTCGTTGAGGTTCTTGGCGAGAATGTCGTGTTCGTCGTTCCAGCCGATGACGCCGACGCGGCGCGTAAGATCGCCGGCCATGACGAGCTTCATCGTTTCGGTGAAATGCTCGATCCGCCGCGCGGCGAACCACGCCGCCACGATCCCGGCGATGATCGAGAACGCGATGGCGATGCCGACAGCCCAGGAGAGCGCGTTCGTCATCCGCGCTGCGGCGGCGCGCACCTCACGGTGATCGCGCGAGATCATCAGGATGGGACCGTTGAGGAGGCGGCCCATGTAGGCGCGCGCCTCCTCGTCCTGCGTGCGATTGCCGACCTGCACGGTGTAGGGGAAGTCGAACATCTGCGGGGCGTCGCCCGTCAGCTCGCGGTCCGGGAGCGCGACGAAGTCGCCGGCGATGATGCGGCCCTCGGGATCGGCAAGCATGTACTGCAACGGCCCCTCGGCGGCGGCACGCTCGATGACCTGCTGGTTCAGTTCGCGCAGACCGCCGCTTTCATAGGCCGAAGCCAGCAGCGCGTATTCACGGCGCACCGCGTCATCGGCTTCGCGCGCGACCTGGATGGCCGTCGAATAGTAGACGTAGAAAAAAAGCGCGAGAACCAGGACGAGGAACACCGCCGCCTGCCCGAAGGCGAGCGCGAACGTCGTCGTCCTGGCAAACGCCGGCAGTCGGGCCCTCAGGCCTCCAAGCGATACCCGGAACCGCGCACGGTATGCAGCAAGGGTGTCGCGAAATCGCGATCGATTTTCGCGCGCAGCCTCGAGATGTGCACGTCGATCACGTTCGTCTGCGGGTCGAAATGGTAATCCCACACCTTCTCCAGGAGCATGGTCCGCGTAACGACCTGCCCAGCGTGCCGCATGAGATATTCCAGCAGCCGGAATTCCCGCGGCTGGAGGTCGATCTTGGCGCCGCCGCGATGAACGGTGCGGGCCAGCAGATCCATTTCCAGATCGCCGACCTGAAGCCGCGTCACCGGGCCGTTGCGATCACGTCCGTGCCACAGCGCGCGCACGCGCGCCAGCAGCTCGTCCTTCTCGAACGGCTTGCCGAGGTAATCGTTGGCGCCCGCATTGAGCCCTTCGATGCGCTGGTGCGTCTCGGCCTTGGCCGAAAGCATCAGCACGGGGGTGGAGACGCCGGCGCTGCGGAGGTCGCGGACGATGTCCTGGCCTTCCTTCTTCGGCAGCATGCGGTCGAAGACCAGAACGTCGTAGGCGGCGTCGCCTGCCATGGTTTCACCCGTGACGCCGTCATTGGCGACGTCCACGGTGTGTCCGTCCTCCTCCAGCGCCCGTCTCAGGAACCGTTGAACATCGATGTCGTCTTCCACGACGAGGACGCGCATGGGTTTTGCTCCGGTATCAGGCATGAGGTTCCTTTCGGGTTCCGTCTGCATCAGCCGCGTTTGGGCTCCATCGCCACGAAGCGCGCGGGACCGTTGCGGCCTTGCACCTGCAGCAGGACGGGCCGGTTCTGGGTCTTGGCGGTTTCGATGGCGAGGTTGAGATCTTCCACCGTGCGCACGGGTTTGCGGTCCGCGCCCGTGGAGACGATGACTTCGCCGATGCCAACGCGTTCGGCGGCGGCCGAATTGTCCTCGATGCCGCTGATGACGAGGCCGCCCTCGACGCCGTCGAGGCCGAAGCGACGACGGTCGTCAGCGGTGATGTTGCGCACCGACAGGCCGAGCGCATTCATCGTCGACGCCGCAGGCGGCGTCGCGCCATCGGGACGTGCGGGGCCTTCGGCGCTGGCGAGAAGCTGGCGGTCGCTCGGGCGTTCGCCGAGGCGGACGTTGGCGGTGCGGCGCTGGCCTTCGCGCTGGTACTCGACGCGCGCATCACGACCGATGGGCGATTCGCCCACGCGTTGCGTAAGATCGCGGCTGTCGGTGATGACAGCGCCGTTGAAGGTCAGGATCACGTCGCCCTGCTGCAGACCGGCGGTCGCAGCCGGGCTGCCCGGGGTCACACTGCCGACGATGGCGCCCTTGGCGTCGCGCAGGCCGATGCTGGCGGCGATCTCGCGATCCACCGGCTGCACCTGCACGCCGAGCCAGCCGCGCGTGACGCGGCCCGAGGACACGAGCTGGTCGACGATGCGCGAGGCGGTGTCGGAGGGAATGGCGAAGCCGATGCCGACGTTGCCGCCCGTGGGCGAGAAGATCGCCGAGTTCACGCCGATGACGTTGCCCTTGAGGTCGAAGGCCGGTCCGCCCGAGTTGCCCCGGTTGATCGGCGCGTCGATCTGGATGAAGTCGACATAGGAAGAATTGCCGTAGTCGCGGCGGCCCTTCGCGGACACGATGCCCGCTGTGGCGGTGCCGTCGAGGCCGAACGGATTGCCGACGGCGACGACCCAGTCGCCCACGCGCACGGTGGGGGTGCGGTCGAAGACCACGAACGGGAAACGGCCGCCGCCCTTGATCTTCAGCACCGCGAGATCGGTGCCGGGATCGGTGCCGACGAGTTCGGCCTTGAGTTCACGGCCATCGGAAAGCCGGATGTCGATTTCCTCGGCGTCCTCGACCACGTGGTTGTTGGTCACGATGGTGCCGTTCTCGGCGATGATGAAGCCCGAGCCCAGCGCCTGCGGCTGGCGGTTGGGGCCGCGTTCGGGGAAGCGGCGCATGAATTCTTCAAGGCCGGGCGGCAGATTTTCGATGTCGGTGCGCTGGCTGGCGTTGGCCTTCTGACGAACGGAAATCGAGACGACCGCAGGGCTCACCCGCTGGATCAGATCAGCGAAGCTGGCGGGCGCGCCTCCAGGCGGGGCTACGGCCGGAACCGCGATGCGCTGGGCTTCGGCGCGGTCGGCGAGGACGGCGGGGGCGGCGGCGAAGGCGGCGAACACGGTCACGGCGGCGGCGCCGGACACCAGCATGCTCTTCAGCATCTTCACGGGATTTGGTTCGGACGTGTTGCCGGACGTAGTCTTACTCAATTGGGAATTCCTCAATGAGCCGCCGGCCCGGCGACGTTCGTCAGGCCTGAAGCGTCGAATGGCACCTACGGACCATTTAGGGCGAAGTTGCGATCATTACAGCGGCCCGCGCAAGTGCCGAGATGACCAATATCCTAACGATCCTGATCATGTTCGGGGGCGGGATCGTCTTCGACGTCGGTCCCGGCGGCCTTGCGGCGGCGCAGGAGCGAGGCTGCGGCGAAGCCCGCAAACGCAAGCAACAGCGCCGGCGCCGCCCACAGCGCCCAGGTCGCCGAGGACATGCGTGGGCGAAGGAGCACGAAGTCCCCGTACCGGTCGGCGAAGAAGGCGCGGATCTCGGCGTCGGTGTCTCCCTCCACGATGCGCTCGCGGACGAGCGCGCGCATGTCGGCGGCCATTCCGGCGGTGGACTGGGAGATGGGCTCGTTCTCGCACACGACGCAGCGGATCTCGGCGTCGAGGGCGCGGGCGCGCTCCTCCTGCGCCAAAGTTTGCCCGGGCGTCTGCGCGAACGCGGCGCCGGTGGCGAGCGCCAGAGCGAAGAGCGCGGCGCGGATCATGTGGCGGTCGCCGCTGCAGCGGGAACTGTGCGCTTGAGGCTGCGCCGCGCGAGCACGACGAGACCGAGCGCCCCGCCCAGCGCCATCAGACCGGCGCCGGCGAAGATCCACTGCACCAGCGGATTGAAGTAGAGCCGCACGGTCCACGCTGCGGGACCGATGGTTCCCTCCGTCGGCGCGCCGAGCGCGATGTAGAGATCGCCCGTTAAGTCGCCAAGGATTCCCACTTCCGTGGTCGGCATGGCCGACACCGTATAGGAGCGCCGCTCAGCGGTGACGATGCGCTCTTCGACGCGGAAGATCGCGCGCTGCGCCGTATAGTTTGGACCTTCGACGGTGGTGATGTCGGTGAGCGTGATGCGACGACCTGCGAAGCTCACGCTGGCGCCGGGCAGCATCTGCGCGGCTTCTTCCTTGCGAAACGCGGTCTCGGCCGCGGCGCCGATGGTGAAGACGCCCGCGCCCACGTGCGCGGCGGTCATGGCCCAGAACGCGAGTGGCAGCGCCGCGATCCGTACGAACGAGCCCGCGCGCTTCCACGCATAGAGCAGCGCGCCGAACAGCACCCACACGCCGACCGCGAGTCCCAACGCCGACCAGATCGGTCCGCGCAGCAGCGCGAGGGTGACGACGGCTACGCCCGCCGCCGCGTAGGCCGCCCATTGCAGCCAGCGCCACGCCTCTTTCAGGTCGCCGCGACGCCACGCCAGGAACGGCGCGATCGGCAGCGCGAGAAACAGCAGCGCCATCAGCGGGCCGAATGTGACGTTGAAGAACGGCGGACCCACGGAGATGAGACGATCCGTCATCGCTTCCAGAAGCAGCGGATAGAGCGTGCCGATCAGCACCGTGCCCATGGCGACCGCGAGGCCGACATTGTTCACCACCAGCGCGCTTTCACGGCTGACAAGAAGGAATCCCGACGGCTCGGAAAGCCGCGGCGCGCGCCACGCGTACAGCATGAAGCCGCCGCCGACGAAGAAGGCGAGCATGGCGAGGATCGCGTAGCCACGCTGCGGATCGACGGCGAAAGCATGCACCGAAGTCAGCACGCCCGAGCGCACGAGGAAGGTGCCCAGCAGCGCGAGGCCGAAGCCGATGATGGCGAGCAGGATCGTCCACGCCGCCAGCGAGCCGCGCCGTTCGGTGACGATGGCCGAGTGCAGCAAGGCAGCGGCGGCGAGCCACGGCATGAAGCTCGCGTTCTCCACCGGGTCCCAGAACCACCACCCGCCCCAGCCGAGTTCGTAATACGCCCAGTAGCTGCCGAGCGTAATGCCGAGCGTCAGCGTCACCCATGCGATCAGCGTCCATGGCCGCAACGCCCGCGCCCACGCACTGTCGACCTTGCCTTCCATCAGCGCCGCGATTGCGAGCGAGAACGGCACGGAAAGGCCCACGTAGCCGAGGTAAAGCATCGGCGGATGGATCGCGAGGGCTGGATCCTGCAGCAGCGGATTGAGATCTTTTCCCGTCAGCGGCGCGGGATCGAGGCGCGCGAACGGACTGGAGAGAACCAGCGTGTACGCAATCGCGACGCCGGTGACGACGCCCTGCACGCCGACCGCGCGATTCCAAAGCGTGCGTCCCATGCCGCCTGGAAAGGACGCGAGCAGCGCCGCGAACGTCGCGGAGACCAGGCACCACAAGAGCATCGAGCCCTCGTGGTTTCCCCACGTTCCGGCGATCTTGTAGAGCAAGGGTTTGGCGACATGGCTGTTCGCTGCGACGACGGCGACGCTGTAGTCGGTGCGCAGGAACAGCGACACCAGGATCGCGAATGCCGCGAGCAGGATGATTGCATTGCTCTGCGCCACGCCCGCCGCGGCTGCGCCAAGGCCTTCGTTCCTGCGCCAGCCCGCGATCAGCCCGAGCGCGCCCTGCGCGAACGCCATCACCAGCGCGAGCGCGAGCAGGAAACCGCCCAGTTCCGCTGTCACGATGTCACGCTCATTGCGGACCCTTCCACTCGCCGCTCTCCTTCAGCGCCTCGACGACTTCGCGCGGCATGTAGTTCTCGTCGTGCTTTGCCAGCACCCGTTCTGCGGCGAACACCTCGCCGCCGCGCCAGACGCCTTCCACCACAACGCCCTCGTTTTCGCCGAACAGGGACGGCGGATCGCCATTGTAGCGCACCGCGACGACGCCCTCGCCATTGGTGACCCTGAAGGTGAGCGCGCCATCGTCCCGCGCCACGCTGCCGGCTTCCACGAGACCGCCCACACGGACGCGCTCGCCGACCCTGGCCTTTGCCGCCACTTCGGACGGCTTGTAGAAATACGCGACCGAGTCCTGCAGGCCGTAGAGCGTCAGTCCCGCCGCAAGCGACAGGAGAACGCCCGCAACGGCGATGACGATGAGGCGACGACTGCTTTTTCGCATGATCAGCTCTTGGCCTGTTCAAGCATCATGTTCGCCATCTGGCGGCGCGGATCATCCGGCGGCAGCATGGCGAGCACTTTCGGCCACAAGTCTAGCGCCTCCGTCTTGCGTCCGTTCTGACTTGCCGCAAGCGCGCGGTAGAACACCGGCCGCACATCGTCCGGGCGGAGCCGTTCGGCTTCCTCGAACAGCGTGAGCGCCTCGGGCGACACCACGCGTCCGTCGAGCGCCACCATCGCGGCGCCGAGTTCGATCATCGTCTGCGGGTTCGCGGGATCGCGGCGCAGCGATGCGTCGAATGCGCGCGCGGCCTCTTCATACTCGCCCTGCGACGCATGGATGACGCCGGTGAAGTAGAGCGGCTGCGGGTCCCTCGGCGCCTTGCGTGCGCGCTCGGAAAGAATGGCCAGCATCTGCTGCGGGTCGAGTTCCATCGGCGCGGTCTTGGCGATCTCTTCCAGAGCGGCGATGCGCGCGGCGAAGGGATTGTCCGCCATGCCCGGCTTGCCAGTGACGAGATAGATGCCGAGCGCGATCGCAACGCACGTCCCCGCCGCGACAAGCGCGCCGCTTCGCTTGGCGCCGACACGCGCACGCAGATACGCGCGCAACGGCCACAGCGCTGCGGCCAGGCCGATCAGCACCGCGAGCGCGATCAGGGGAAACATCTGGCCGGGACTGTCCATCGCCCGGCGGGCTTATCTTGAACCGGAGGCGCCCTCAATCCGTGGCGGGAAGCCGCAGGGTCGCTTCCAGCCCGCCGAGCGGGCTTTCGCCAAGCGTCAGCGCGCCGCCATAGAGCCGCGCGAACTCTGCGACGATGGAAAGGCCGAGCCCTTGGCCCGGCGCCGTCTCGTCGAGACGCACACCCCGCGTCAGCGCCGCTTCGCGCACTTCGGACGGCAAGCCGGGCCCGTCATCGCCGATCACGATGTCGAGCGCGTTGTCGCCCGCCGGACGCACCGCGACGCGCACGGTTCCCCCGCCATACTTGCACGCGTTTTCCATGAGATTGCCCGCCATCTCCTCCAGATCCTGCCGCTCGCCGCGGAAGACGAGCGCGGGACCGGGTTGGATTTCGATGTCCATGTCCTTCTGGCGCCCGAACAGCCGTTCCAGCGTGCGCGCGATGTCGTCGAGCACCGGCGCCACCTCGCAGCGCGCACCCAGCGTCTCCGCACGCGCCGCGGCCTGTGCGCGCTGCAGATAGTGATCGACGTTGCGGCGCATGCTTTCAGTCTGGCGCTCCACGAGTTCCGCGAGCGGCCCCTTCTCCACGCGCGCTTCGTTCAGCAGCACCGAGATCGGGGTCTTCAGCGCGTGCGCGAGATTGCCGACATGCGTGCGCGCACGATCGACGACGGAGCGATTGTGATCGAGCAGCGCGTTGAGTTCGTCCGTCAGCGGCGCGACTTCGGTGGGATAGGCGCCGTCGAGACGCGCCATCTTGCCACGCCGCACATCCGCGACATCGCTGCGCAGCCGGTTGAGCGGCGCCAGGCCCACCCGCACCTGCAGCACCACCATGGCGATCAACCCCGCCGCCATGACCGCAAGCGCGATGAGCAGCGTGGTGGTGAAGCGCTGCGCATCGATCAGGGCCGGCCGACGATCGGCGGCGGCGAAAAAGGTATAGGGCGCGGCTGATCCCGGCAGCTGCACAAGCTGCGCGGCGAGACGCACGGGCTGGTCGAAAGGTCCGGTGACATTGGTGAACTGCGTTTCGCCCTGTCGCGCGACAAGCGCTTCGGGGCCGCCGGCGGGCCAGGGAAGCGAACTCTCGTCCCAGAGCGAGTCCGACCGGAGGGTGGGCGCAGGCTTGTCCCCCCGCGTCAGCGGCGCGATCTGCCAGTAGCGGCCCGAACTCGGCGTCTGGAAGCGCTGGTCGTTGGGCGTCTGGCGCAGCTTCAGCGCGCCTTCTTCATCGATCTCCGCCGATGCGATGAGACCGTCGAGCACCACGCGCAGGTCCCCGTCGAGGCCGCGCATGACGCTGTCGCGATACTGCTGCGACAAGAGCACGCCGCCAACCACCAGGATGAGCAAGGACCATGCGACCGCCCCGATCACGAGGCGCGCCGCGAGGGAGCGCTTGAAGGGATTCAACTGCATCTGAAGACGCGCGGCGAACCGCCGCCCCCTCGCGGGGCGGGGGCAGGGGGCGGGGGGGCGGTGGTTCGAGTTTGTTTGGCGGCGCCCCAGTTCAGCGATGCGATGCGGTGCGGTTTGACGAACCGTCTCAGCTCAATCGATCGCTCTGCACCCCCACCCCCTGCCCCCGCCCCGCGAGGGGGCGGGGGTTCAGTTGGAGACTTCCACAGTTCAAGTGAATCGATGAAGCGCACGGTGCGATGGTAGCCGATGTCCGCCGTCACTGCGACGCATGCATCTCCGCCGGGTCGATCAGGCGGTAGCCGAGGCCGCGCTCGGTCTGGATGCGGTCGGTGCCGATCTTGCGGCGCAGGCGGCCGATGAAGACCTCGATGGTGTTGGAGTCGCGGTCGAAGTCCTGGTCGTAGATGTGCTCGACCAGCTCCGTGCGCGGCACCACGCGCCCGCGATGATGCATGAGGTACGCGAGCACCTTGTATTCGTGCGACGTCAGCCGGATCGGCTCGCCGCCCACCGTCGCGCGGGCGGCGCGGGTGTCGACGCGCAGATCGCCGCATTCGATGGACGACGTCGCGTGGCCCGCAGCCCGGCGCAGCAGCGCGCGCATGCGTGCGAGGAGTTCTTCCACGTGAAAGGGCTTGGTGAGGTAGTCGTCGGCGCCGGCGTCGAAGCCTTCGACCTTTTCCGACCAGCGCCCGCGCGCGGTGAGGATCAGCACCGGAAACGACTTGCCGCCGTCGCGCCAGCTTTTCAGCACGGTCACGCCGTCGATCTTCGGCAGGCCGAGATCGAGCACGACGGCGTCATACGGTTCGGTGTCGCCGAGGAACTGTCCTTCCTCGCCGTCCGCCGCCGCGTCCACCGCATAGCCGGCCTCGACCATCGCCTTTTCGAGCTGGCGACGCAGATCCGGTTCGTCTTCGACAACAAGAATCCGCATCGCTTATCCCGACACTCCGATGATGGCGCCCGTCTGTGCGTTGGCGCGAACGATGAGTTTGCGACCGTCGGGCGTCAGCCAGTCGATCACATAGATGGACGGATTGCCCTGCTCGAGGCGTTGACCAATCATGCGGCCCGGGTAGCGCGCCTCGATCTGCGAAAGAATCTGGCGCAGGGGGACGTGGCGGCCTTCTTCAACGGCGTTGCGCGCCTCGTTGGGCGAAAGCGTCTGTCCCAGATCCGGCCGGTCGCGGCCGCGCTGGTACGCTTCCGCTGGCGCGACGGCTGCGAGCCCGGCAAAAAGACCCAGGGCAAGGGCGGCAAGGAGAAAACGCGAGTTCATGGTGATGGGATAATCGACGCCGGCTGAATGCGTCCTGAATGGCGAAGACCTGCATGAATTGGGCCTGAAAGGCTCACCAGATCGATCATCCCGGCGGCCGGGGCGGCGTGTAGTCCCGCCGGCCCCACTTCTTCACGAAGCGCTTGAGGTCCTCGTCCAGCACGTCCGGCATCATCACCTTGAGGTGCACGAGTTGATCGCCGCGCTCGCCGACGCCCTTGCCTTTGAGCCTGAGCGTCTTGCCGGTATTGCTCCCTTCCGGGATCGTCAGCGCGACGGAGCCCGATGCTGTCGGCACCTGGATTTTCGCGCCTTCGACGGCCTCGACGATGGAAATCTGCAGGTCAAGATGGATGTCATCGCCTTCGCGGCGGAAGAACGCGTGCGGACGGATTTTGAGTTCGACGAGCGCATCGCCCGGCGGCCCGCCCTGCACGCCGCCACCGCCCTGCGATTTCAGGCGCAGCACCTGACCGTCGATGACGCCCGGCGGTATCGCCACGTCCAGCGTGCGTCCGTCGCTCATCTGCACGCGCTTGCGGCCGCCGCGAACGGACTCAAGAAAATCGATGTCGAGAGGCAAGCGGATGTCACGGCCACGCATCTTGCCGAACGGCGGTTGGCGCGCGCCGCCGCCGGCTGCGCCTGCTGAGCCGAACAGATCGGAAAAAATGTCGCCGAGGTCGAACACGCTTTCGCCGGCGCCGCTGTAGCCGTTCTGCGTGCGCCCGGCCCCGGTGCGGTAGGCGTGGGTCTGCTGTTTTTCGTTGCCCTCCGCATCGACCTCGCCGCGATCAAACCGCGCCTTGGTCGCGGGATCGCCGAGCAGATTGAACGCCGCCGTCGCGCGCTTGAAACGGTCTTCCGCCGCCTTGTCGTTCGGGCGCACGTCGGGGTGCAGCTCCTTGGCGAGCTTGCGGTAGGCGCTGCGGATCTCGTCGGCGCTCGCGCTGCGCGAAACGCCGAGGGCGGCGTAGGGGTCCCAGCTCAAATGGCGGCTCTCATGGAGAAACTCTCAGGCGTCTTTCACGTGGAAATTGCGGCTCCCGTGTGGAGGCCTTGAGGTAGAGACCCGCCGGGCGGGCGCAAGCGCTTATAGCCGCAGGAGCGAGTCGCGTCCCCTACCGGAGCCGAAACGGGCCGAAATCTGGGTGATGGTGACGGCGATGGCGTCCGGCAAGGCGCCGAAGTCTGCGATCTGGTCCGCCGCGGCGTAAAATGCCGCCGTCGTGCCCGCCGTGAGCGTTCGCAGGAGGGCGCCGCCGCCGTCCCGCACGTCCACGCGCCAGTCCTCCACAGCCCCGCCCAGCGGCGGCTCGCCCTGCCATGCGTCCAGCGGATGGAACGTCTTCAGATGCAGGATCGGCGCGTCTTCGGTGAGCGCATCGCGCATGTAGCGGCGCGTGTCAGCGCCCACGCGATATTCCCAGCCGATCGGCCAGCCGCTTGCGCCGGGGATCACCGCCATGCGGTCGGGCCGCAGCACGAAGAGTTCGTCGGGCGGGCCTTCATCGAAGGCGCTCGCTTCGAGATAGGCGTTCCCCGCCACCTGCAGGTGGCCGAAGAACGCCTCCAGCAATTCCGCGCCCGTCTGCTCGGCGTTCGGTCGCGCGAGCAGCGCGGCGAGCGGGTGATCGTGCGGCGTGACCTTGAGCGGCGCGCTCGCGGCGCCTTCCGCGATCAGCCGCACGCAACGATGCGCGACCGCGTTCTTCGCGTAGCCTTCGCGCGCATAGGCCGCGAGATCGCGACCTGACCACACGGGCCGGCCCGGCTGGTGCCAGGCGACGAGTGCGCGCGCGGCTTTCGTTTCCGCTGGCGGAGGCCAGCGAAGCCAGTTGAACATGTCCAAATTCTCCGGGGTTGAAGAGGCGGCGGCGCGGGCGATCCGCGCCACGCCTGCCTCTGCGACGATGCCCGAAGATGCCCCCGCGCCGGACCCGGTCGGATTGTTTGTGTGTTTTTGGGTATCGGTTTCATGGCGCGCATGGCTTTCCGCGCGTCGGACCGAGGGATAAAGCCTCCCTTGATACCCCTATTCCTGCCCGGATCGGGCTCTAGTAAGACCCGACGCCGATAAGGATGCCGCCGTGACGGACGAACCTGCCGGGGGCCCGCCTCCCGGTCCTCCAAAACCTGAGCCCGAAGTTACCAGCGCCGCCGAGGCTGCGCGGCGCGGGCTCGACTGGACGAAGCTGCGCGCGGCGTCGGCCAAGAGCTACATGGACGGCATCCTCGCGGAGAAATCGCGCACGCACCTGCTGTGGGCGGGCGGCGCGGGGCTCGCGGCGATCCTCGTGGCGTTCGTCGGTTTCTGGATCTTCGCGATCAAGGACCTGCCGCGCATGCCGGACTCCGCGTCGCTGTGGACGCTCAATCGCCAGCCCGGCGTCACCTTCACCGACACGCAAGGCAAGACCATCGGCATCCGCGGCGCCTTCTACGGACGCAGCGTGAGTTACAAGGAACTGCCGCCGCATGTGTGGCAGTCCTTCATCGCGATCGAGGACCGGCGCTTCTTCGAGCACCGCGGCGTCGATCGCCAAGGCATGATCCGCGCCATGCTCGCCAACCTCTCAGCCGGCGGCACGGTGCAGGGCGGCTCCACCATCACGCAGCAGCTGGTGAAGAACCTTTTCCTCACACCCGAGCGCAGCATACGCCGCAAGCTGCAGGAAATGATCCTCGCAGGCCGCATCGAGAGCCGGCTGACGAAGGACGAAATCCTCGACCTCTATCTCAACCGCGTCGATCTCGGTTCGCAGGCGTTCGGCGTGGACGCAGCGGCGCGCCGCTATTTCGGCAAAGGCGCGATGGAGCTGACCGTTGGGGAAGCCGCGATGATCGCGGGCCTGCCGAAGGCGCCGACCGATCTCTCCCCCACGCGCAATCTCGCAAAAGCAAAAGCCCGCCAGCTCGTCGTGCTCGAAGCGATGCAGGACGCGGGTTACATCAACGCAGAGTTGCGCGCGGAGGCAGCTGAAGCCGCCATCACGCTCGCCGGCCGCACCGGCGGCGAAGGCGAACTCGGCTACATCTTCGACATGGCCGTGGAGGAAGCGCGCAAGCGTTCCGGCCAGATGTCGCCCGATCTCGTGCTGCGGCTGACAGTGGACGAAGCGCTACAGGACGCGGCCGTTCAGACGCTGCGAGCGGGCCTCGGGCCGCTGGGTCGGGTGCGTTGCCCGGCGCAGAAAGAAGACACGAGGTCGAAATCGAAGGCGCGCTCGAACTGCCGCAAGCTGCAGGGCGCGCTGGTGATGATGGATCATCGCGGCGCCATCCGCGCGCTCGTCGGCGGGCAGAGCTACACCGAGAGCAAGTTCAACCGCGCCGTGCAGGCGAAGCGCCAGCCGGGCTCGTCGTTCAAGACCTTCGTATTCGCCGCCGCCATTGAACAGGGCCTCGACCCCGACACCGTACGCTATGACGAGCCGATCACCATCCAGGGCTGGAAACCGCAGAACTATGACGAGACCTTCACCGGGGCGGTGACGCTTCGTTCGGCTTTCGCCTTGTCGCTGAACACGGTGGCCGCGGAAGTCGCCGACGAAGTGGGCGTCAACCGCGTGGCCGATCTCGCCTGCCGCTTCGGCGTCCAGTCGCTGCCGTGCACCGACGAGGCGCGCCGCAAGACGCCGATCCCGCCGTCCATCGCGCTCGGCTCCATGGAAGTCACGCTGCTGGAAATGACGCAGGCCTTCTCGACATTCATGCGCGACGGTCAGCGTCTCGACGGCTTTCTTGTGGAGCGCGCGGAAAATTCACGCGGCGAAGTACTTTACCAGCGCCCGGCGGTGAACCCGCTGCAGGTCTACGACCCCGAGAACGCGCATACGATGAACGGCATGCTCGGCCGCGTCGTGCAGACCGGCACCGGCACGCACGCACGTCTCAACGACCGCGACATCGCCGGCAAGACCGGCACCAGCCAGGATTGGCGCGACGCGTGGTTCATCGGCTACAGCGGCAACTACACCACCGGCGTCTGGGTCGGGTATGACGACTTCTCGCCGATGCCGCGCATCACGGGCGGCGGCGCGCCGGCGGAAATCTTCGCGAGCTTCATGCGTGTCGCCGAACGCGAGATGGAGCCCAGGCCCCTCATCGGCGTGAACCCGCCGCCCGTCTCGCGGGCGCGCCAGGAAATGTCGTCCTTCTACCGTTCGCTGGCGGAGGCATTCGGCAAGATCATCCCCGGTCGCGAGAAGCAACGCCGGGAAGAGATGCCTTGAGACCGCACGCATGAGTCTGGCTCAGTTGAAGGACGTGCGGCTGTCGCTCGGCGGCGCGCCGCTGTTCGAGGGCGTCGACATGGCGCTCATCAAGGGCGAACGCGCCACGCTCGTCGGCGACAACGGCGCGGGCAAGTCCACGCTCATGCGCATGCTCGCGCGCCGCCTCGAACCCGATACGGGCACGCTGGCATTCGCGTCGGGCGTGTCGCTTGCGTACGTCGCGCAGGAACCGGACCTCGCGGGCTTTGCCACATTGCGCGACTACGCGCAGGCGCCGTTCGCGGACGCCGCGCCCACGCCCTTCCACCGCGCCGAAGCGCTGCTTGAAGCCTACGACCTCGATCCCGAGCGTTCGCCGCAGGGCCTGTCCGGCGGTGAAGCGCGACGCGCCGCTCTGGCCCGCGCGTTCGCGGCGGAGACCGACATCCTCCTGCTCGACGAGCCGACCAACCATCTCGACATCCCGGCCATCGAGGATCTCGAAGTGCGTCTGCGCGCGTTCTCCGGCGCGAGCCTCATCGTCAGCCACGACCGGCGCTTTCTCGAGCGCGTCTCCACCGTCTGCTACTGGCTGCGCAACGGGCGCGTGCAGAAGCTCGATCGCGGTTTCTCCGCGTTCGACGACTGGGCGGCGGGCATCGAGGCGGCGGAGTCGAAATCGCTCTCGCGGCTGGAAACGCATCTCGCGGCGGAGGAGCACTGGCTGCAGCGCGGCGTCACCGCGCGCCGCTCCCGCAATGAGGGCCGTCGCCGCAAGCTGGAGGTCATGCGCGACCAGCGCCGCAAGCAGAAGAACATCCTCACGAAATCCAGCGCCGATCTCGCCGCCGAAAAAGGCTCCGACAGCGGACGCCTCGTGATGGAGGCGCGCGGCGTCTCCAAGAGCTATGGCGGGCGCGCCGTGGTGAACAATCTCAGCCTCAAGATCATGCGCGGCGACCGCGTCGGCATCGTCGGTCCCAACGGCGCCGGCAAGACGACGCTGATCGACATGCTGCTGGGCAAGCGCGAACCGGATTCGGGGATCGTGCGCGTCGGCGCCAATCTGGAGATCGCCTACGTCGACCAGCAACGCTCGATCCTGAAGCCCGACGAGACGATCTGGGAGACGCTCTGCCCGCTCGGCGGCGACCAGGTGATGGTGCGGGGACGCCCGCGCCACGTGGCGGCCTACGCCAAGTCCTTCCTCTTTCCGCCCACGCAGCTGCGCCAACCGACGAAGGCGCTCTCGGGCGGCGAGAAGAACCGGCTCGCCCTCGCGGTGGCGCTGGCGCAGCCGGCGAACCTGCTGGTGCTGGATGAACCGACCAACGATCTCGACATGGACACCCTCGACGGTCTTGAGGACATGCTCGCGGCCTACGATGGCACCGTGCTCATCGTCAGCCACGACCGCGCCTTCCTCGACGGCGTGACCACGCAGATCCTCGGCGCGCTCGGCGACGGGCGCTGGGCGGAAACGCCGGGCGGTTACGCCGATTTCGAGCGCGAACACGGCGGCTATGCGCCCAAGCGCGCCGCGCCCGTGGCGAAGGCCGCTACCGAGGCGCCCGTGGAAAAGCGCGCCCGCAACAAGCTCAGCTACAAGGACGAGCGCCGCTTCGCCGAACTCGAAGCCCGCATCCCCGCGCTCGATTCCGAAATCGCCGCGCTGGAAGCCCGCCTCGCCGACGCCGGCCTCTTCGCCCGCGACCCCAAAGCCTTCAACGCCGCCATAACCGGCCTCGACAAGGCGCGCGCCGAAAAGGACGCGGCAGAAACCGAATGGCTGGAGATCGAGGAAAAGCGCGCAGCGTTGGGGGCGTGACCGTCCACGGGTCAGCGACGCCCTGACGCGCAGCCGTTTCGTCCTTTGTTAACCGTCGTCAATTACCGAGGAAGGACCATCGAAAGGTCCTGCGTCCATGTCCGCCAACGGCGCCCGCTTCGCCAAGCTCATCGATCTCGCCCGCGCGCCCTCGAGCGAGAAGCGTCGCGACCTGCTGCGCGAGGCCACCGACCTCTTCTTCGACACCGCCGCCGAGCGGACGAGCCGCGAGACCCAGCTCTTCGACGACGTGCTGTGCACGGTCGCCAAGGAGATGCAGGAGAGCGTGCTCGCCGAACTCGCCGAGCGCTTCGCCGACAGCCATGACGCCCCGATCCAGCTGCTGCAGGACCTCGCCTTCAATTCCTTCGCCGTCGCCGAGCCCATCCTGCGCCGCTCGCCGGTGCTGAAGGACGAAATGCTCGTCAAGCTCGTCTCCGAGCAGACACAGGATCACATCAAGGCCATCGCCCAGCGCGATACGGTCAGCCCGCGCGTCTCCGACGCCATCGTGCGGGCCGGCGACGACGACGCGCTCGACATGCTGCTCAAGAACGCCGGCGCCCGCATCGAACGCCCCGCCATGGAGCTGGCGGTCGATCGCGCCCGCGACAACAAGAAACTGCACGGCGGCGTGGTCAATCGCCACGACATTCCGATCGACCTGCTCAACGAGATGTATTTCGTCGTCGAACAGAAGCTGCGCACCGCCATCCTCGACCGCAACGCCAACGTCGATCCCGTCGAACTCGACCAGGCGCTGACCAAGGCCCGCGCGCGCATGCAGGCGCGTCAGGCCGCCGCCATGACCGATGACGTGCGTGAAGCGCAGAAACTCGTTGACCAGAAAAAGCGCGCAGGCGAACTGAAGCCCCCGCTCCTCGTGGCGTTCTACCGCGACAACAAGATCACCGCCTTCACCATAGCGCTCGCCGAGATCGTGGGTCTCGACTACGACACCACGCACGGCATCGTGCAGCGCGCCGACATGGAAGCGCTGGCGATGGTCTGCCGCGCCTCGAATCTCGAACGTCCGCTGTTCGTCACCCTCGCCGTGCTCGTCGGCGGCGGACAGGACGCCATGAACCAGGCCGAACACTTCGGCCGCCTCTACACGGCGGTGCCGGTGGAAGCCGCGCAACGCGCGATGCGGTTCTTCAAAGTGCGCAAAGGCGCGACGGAGCAGATGGCGGCTTAGCGCGCGCCGGGCATTCGACCACAGGCCATGACCCGCGAAGTAATTGGCGCGCGCCGCCTCATCTTCTGTAGTGTGCCGGTGACTGCACACAGAGGAAGAACGCCATGTCGAACAGCAAGGTCGTCGCGGACTTCATCGCCGCGTGGGAAGCGCTGGACCTTGACCGCATCATGGCGGCCTTCCAGCCGGACGCCGTCTATCACAACATACCTATGCCCAAACTCGTCGGGCATGACGCCATCCGCACCTTCATTGCGGGCTTTCTGGCGGACGCGACATCAGCCCGGTTCGAGACGCTGCACACGGCGGAGAACGCCAACGGCACGGTGCTCAACGAGCGCATCGATACCTTCGTGCAGAAGTCCGGCAAGACGCTGCGCTTCGAGGTGATGGGCGTCTTCGAATTCAAGGACGGCAAGATCAGCTCGTGGCGCGACTACTTCGACATGAAGGACGTCGAACGTCAGATGGCGGGATAGGACCTACCCCACCCGCTCCTTCGTCGCCGTGAAGCGCACCTTCGGGTTCTTCTCCTGCACGTAGCCGATTTCCCAGGCGGTCTTGCCGAGGAAGACGGGGGCGCCGTCGAGGTCTTCGGCGCTCTGGGACTTGTTGCGGTCCATGAAGGCTTCGAGATCGGCGTGCGACTCCGCGCTGATCCAGCGCGCGGCCTGATAGGGTGACTGCTCGAACATCACGTCGAGGCCGTTCTCCGCGCGCAGGCGTTCTTCCAGCACGTCGAACTGCAACGCGCCCACTGCGCCGACGATGAGGTCGGAGCCGATCACCGGGCGGAAGAGCTGCGTGACGCCCTCTTCGGCCATGCCTTCGAGCGCCTTTTTCAGATGCTTCTGCTTCAGCGGATCGGCGACGCGGGCGCGCTTCAGGATTTCCGGCGCAAAGTTCGGGATGCCGATATAGGACACCTGCCCGCTTTCACTAAGCGAATCTCCGACACGCAACGCGCCATGGTTCGGCACGCCGATGACGTCGCCGGGGAACGCCTCGTCGAGGATTTCGCGGTCCTGCGCCATGAACATGAGCGGCGCGTGCACATTCAGCGCCTTGCCGTTGGTCGTCTTCAGCGTCATGCCGCGCCGGAAGCGCCCCGAGACCACGCGCAGCATCGCCACACGGTCGCGGTGCTTGGGGTCCATGTTCGCCTGGATCTTGAATACGAAGCCCGTGACCTCCGTGCGCGACGGCTCCACGACGTCCGCCACACCCTTCGTCACCGCCTTCTGCGTGCGCGGCGGCGGCGCATAGCCCGCAATCCCGTCCAGCAGTTCCGTGACGCCGAACTTGCGCAGCGCCGAGCCGAAGAACACCGGCGTCATCGAGCCTTCGCGATACGCGTCGAGATCGAACGTCGGCAGCCCCGCGCGCGCGAGATCGGACGTCTCGCGCAGCTCCTCCAGCTCCTCCGCCGACATCATGTCGGCGATGTGATTGCTCGCCATCGGCACGAGCTCTGTTTCGTGCGTCGTCTTCTCGCCCGCTTCGGGACGACGGAAGACGTGGAACTTGTCGTTGCGGAGATCAAGCATGCCGCGAAAGCGCTGCCCCGAGCCCGCCGGCCAGAACACGGGCGCCACATCGAGCGCGAGCTTTTCGTGCACCTCGTCCAGCAGCGCGAACGGATCCTGCGCCTCGCGGTCGAGCTTGTTGATGAAGGTGATGATCGGGATGTCGCGCAGGCGGCAAACCTCGAAGAGCTTGAGCGTCTGCGGCTCGATGCCTTTCGCCGCGTCGAGCACCATCACCGCGGAGTCCGCCGCCGTGAGCGTGCGATAAGTGTCTTCGGAGAAGTCCTCGTGGCCCGGCGTGTCGAGCAGGTTGAAGACGATGCCGTCGCGCTCGAACGTCATCACGCTGGCGGACACGGAGATCCCGCGCTCGCGCTCGATCTTCATCCAGTCCGAACGCGTGCGCCGCGTCTCCCCGCGCGCGCGCACTTCACCGGCCAGCCGGATGGCGCCGCCCGCGAGCAGCAGGTTTTCCGTCAGCGTCGTCTTGCCGGCGTCAGGGTGCGAGATGATCGCGAAGGTGCGGCGCCGGCCCGCTTCGGCGGCAAGGTCTTGAACTGTCATGAGGCCGCGCGTTTACGCGGAGGCGCGTGTTCCGGCAAGGTTCTGGCCCGAACTCTGGGCTTGTGCGAGCGCGAGGTTCCAGACCTGCTGATTGACGAACGCCGGATCCGGCCCGACGCGACTCTGGTGCGCCTGGATGCGCACGAGCGTGGTGAGCGGCGCCGACGCGAGACGCACCGCCACTTCCTCGGCCTTGCGGATACGGCCCGGAATGACGAACAGCGCGGCATTGGCTTCGCTGGCGAGCGCGATTTCGGCGGCCACGGCGAACGCGATGTCGGGATGCGCGCGCGTAAAGGCGCCGGCGGCGAACAGCGCTTCCTGCCCCGCACGGATCGCGTGACCGAGCCGCGCCGTTGTCGGCGATCCCCCGCCCGCGCGGGCGAAGGTGTCACCGGGAAGCCCCAGATCGAGCACGGTATCGTTCAGCAGGAACAGCACCGCCCCAGATTAGGCGTCAAAGGTTAAGGTTCGTTACGGCATATCGCCCCGCCGCGAGGCTTGCTAAGGGTCGCGCTTCTTCAGGAGCACCTCATGCCCGATACGCCTGCCAGCGGCGCCACGCGGTACATCACACCCGCGCTGATCGCCCTCGGCGTCATCGCCGCCGCCTACCTCGTCTTCGGCATGCTCAATCCGTCGAAACCACCCGCCGAACCCAAATCCGGCCTGAGCGAAGCCGCCCAGGTGGGACCGCGCGAACGCTACGGCCTGACGCCCCAGGAAGAAGCGTCGCTGATGCCCGCCGATCTCGCGGAACGCGCGCTGTCGAAGTCGAGCCTCGAACTCGTTGAGGCCGCCGCCGCCGAGGATCCGCTGAGCGGCGCGATCCTCTGCTCGGCGCATTTCACCGGCGTCGGCGCCAAGCAGGACGACGTCGCCGCCGCGCAGTCGTGCGCCACCGCCCGCGCGCAGGGCTCGACGCTTGCGACCTATGTGCTCAGCGAACTCACGCGCGCCGGTCGTGGCGGCCTCACCGCCGATGCGCTCGCCGCCGACAATCTCCTGCGCGAAGCCGCGCCCACGGATGCACGCGCACAGTATGCGATGGCCATGCCCATGCGGACCCAACGCTCGATGGAAGGCCGCGCGCTGTTCGAGAAATGCGCGGCGCAAGGCATGGTCGATTGTGAATTCGAACTCGCGCGCATCCGCCATCTCGGCATCGGCGGCCCGCGCGACACGGCCTACGCGCTGAAAACCTACCAAGCGCTCACCGAAACCGCGTTCCATCCCGCCGGCACGCGCGAATACGGTCGCATGTATCTGTCTGGAGAAGGCCTCGCGTCGCGCGACATCGCACGCGGCATCGACCTGCTGAAACGCGCCGAAGAACTCGAAGATCCCGAAGCGAGTTTCCTGCTCGGCCAGCAGGCGGAAAAAGGCGAAGGCGTGCCGAAGGGCGAAGCGCTTTCGTACTACCGCCGCGCGGCGGAACGCGGCTACGCGCCGGCGCAGGATGCGGTGACGAGACTGAGCGCGCGGTAATTTCCTTCTTCCCCGCGAGGGAGAGAAGGCGGCTCGGGTGGTGACGGAGTCCGGTTTTCGCCGAACTCGGACATTCGGCGCTTACTGAGTTTTGTCCGCGAAGGGGAAGTTTCGCAGGATTTGTTCGTGGCGCTGACTGGTTCGGTTTGACCAATCGGGATTCAGCCGAGCCATCAGCGCTTCTTGTGCGGCAAACATGATGCGGCGACGATCCGTCCCGGATTTCTGCTCCTGCTCCCGCATGACCATTTGGTGCGTGACGCCTTCGTAGAATTTGAAGAGCAGGTTGTCCGTGTACTCCAGCGAAACCTCGGATAACTCCCATTCCTGGCCGTCTTCCCGGCTCATTAGGGCGACGTAGTAGCCATCTTGGTCGTCACCGTCGTTGGCCTCCCGCCAGTAGAGAGTAAGCCAACAACCGTCACCAGTCGGCTTGTGCGCCTTCAATCGAAGGTTCTCTGGGACGTCGATAAGCGCCGCTAGCCGTTCGGCTTCGGCATGTAAGCCGTTCAGGTACGCCTCAATATCAGTGCGGCTCATCGCTCACCCCGTATTCCAACGAGTTTGAGCGAACAAGCCGAAGGTCTGCTTTGGGCCTATTCCGTTGAAAAAGACCGAGGCGAAATCGCCATGGCGGGCGCGCTCAGGCATCGGGCGGTCGGCCTCGTGGTCCGCCGCCCTGCCTTCAGGCGGGGATCAGCTTTGCCATCTTCCGTAGGTTCTGAGCGGCGGCGGCGAGGAGGAATTCATCGTTGGCGCCTCGCGGTCCTCTCAGCCGGAGCCGATCAAGTTTCAGAATTCGCTTAAGGTGCGCGAAGGCCATCTCGACCTTCTTCCTTTCACATCGGGAGACAACGTACTCGGGCGTTGTTGCGATGGCGCGCGCGACATCACGGGCTTCCTCGTGGATGCTGCGCAGTAGTTTCTTGCTAGGTGTTTCGGGACAGCATCGCGGCTTCAAGGGACACGCACTGCAATCCTGCTTCCTGGCATGGTAGCGGTAGATGTCGTCCTTGGGCGGCGTCGCCTTCGCCGCGCGACTGGCGGTCCAGTATTGCTGGAGCGGCTTGCCGGCGGGACAGGTATAGCTGTCGGCGAAACCATCGTAGGTGAATTCGCTTCGAGATAAACGGTCCTCGCCACGCTCACCCTTGTCGAAGACCGGGATGTGCGGCTCGATGCCTTTCTCGTTGACCAGCCAGTTCAGCGTTTTCGCCGCACCATACGCCGTGTCCGCGATCAGCTTGCGCGGCTTGATGCCAAAGCGATCCTGCACGCGATCGACCATCCGCTTGGCAGCCTCGATCTCTGCTTGCCGGATTGCGCTTGAGCCTTCGACATCCACGATGACGGCATTCGCCACGTCGACGGCGTAGTTGATCGAGTACGCGTAGATCGCCGACGCGTGGTGCGCCGCAGTCCAGCGCGCGGCGGGATCTGACGGCGAAAGGAAGCGCGGTATCGCGGTAGACGCTGCGCCGAAGGCCGCGTCGTCAAGCGTCTCGATGTACTCCTTGATCGCTCGGCTGGTCTTGTTCGGATCAAGCCCTTGCGACCCAGGGCCGCCCTCCGTCCTGTTCGCGTCTGCGCTGATCAGGCTTGCGTCGACCGCGAAGCCCTCGCCGCCGACGAGACCCGCATCAATGCAGCGCCGCAGCACCATCTCAAACAGCTGACGCAGAAGATCGCTGTCGCGGAAGCGACCGTGGCGGTTCTTGGAGAACGTGGAGTGATCCGGAATAGCGCCGTCCAGGCCAAGACGGCAAAACCACCGATAGGCGAGATTGAGATGGACCTCCTCGCACAACCGGCGCTCGGAACGGATGCCGAGACAGTAGCCCACGACGAGCATCCGAACGATCAACTCGGGGTCCACCGACGGTCGGCCGGTCGAGCTGTAGAACGGTGCGAGGTGAGTGCGCACCTCCGAGAAGTCCATCAACGCATCAATGCGGCGCAAGAGGTGGTCGTCTGGAACGTGATGCTCCAGGGAAAACTCATAGAACAGAGCTTCTTGCATCACCTGTCTTGGGCCGAGCATCGCCATCTCCCTCGCTGGTCGAGATGGAATCAGCGTTCGCCCTAACGTCCAATCACCAGGCGTTTTTCAACACAATCGACCAATAACGGACCCACGATTCACCCAGCGCCCTTGTCCAACGGCTCCGTCAGAAACGTCCGTCCCGCGCGATCCTCGATCTCGATGATCCACACATCCGGATCGCCCTCGGCGCGTTTCTTCGCATACGCATCCACCGCGCTTTCCTCGAAACCGAGCGGTCCCGCCGAGAGATCGAGCCAGATGCGTTCGCCGTCGCCGTTGCGCGCCTGCGAATAGAGCCGCGCGCGGCCGTCGAGGGTGGCGACCTTCACCAGCACTGCGCCCGCATCAGCGTCCCCGCGCCGGGCTACCGTCGCGAAGGCGCCGGCGATTTCCGCGCGGCGGATGAGGGCCGAGGCCCAGAAGCCGGTCTTCAATTCGTCCATGCCTTCACCTTACCGCAAGCACGCCCGGGTTATGTGGGGAGAATGCGCGCCTTCGTCCTCACCGCCGCCCTTCTCAGCCTTGCGGCCCCGGCCATGGCGGCGGGCGTGGACTCCATGTTCGCCGAGCGCAGCGCGCTGCTGGCCGCCGACCGGCGCTGCGAACTCTTCACGCCCCAGATGCGTCAGGCGCTCCAGGCCTCGACGTTCCAGGCCCGGGGCGTGCTCCTGCGCGCCGGCTGGACCGCCGCCCGGGCGGACGCGCTCTCGCGCGGCGCGGCGCGGGAAGTCTCAAGCCGCCGCTGCGACGACCCCGTTCTCCTGAAAGCCGCCTCAGACGCCCGCTTCGGCTTCTCCGGCTGGACGCGGCTCATGGGCATGACCTTCCCCGGCGGCGAACGGACCTGGTCGGCCCGCCGCGCCGCCGATCCGCAGGGTTTCTACATTCGTCAGGACATCCCCGGTGCGCCCTTGGGCCCACGCCCCGCCGTGTTCGGCGTGCGCCGGGAGGGCAATGGCGGCTCGCTGATGCTGGTGATGTCGCTGCGCCCCGGTGAAGCCGCGCCTTCGACGGCGCGCCTCTCCTTCCGCGACACCGCCCGCGCCACCCGCTCCATCGCCGACACCCCCGGCCGCCTCGGCCATGGCCTCGCGAGCCTCGTCGCCTCTCCGGCCACCGCACGCATCACCCACGCCCAGGCCCGCGCCGTCGAGACCGGCGAACACGGCGCGCGCGCCGTCGTCTTCACCTTCCCCGACGCCGCCCTCCATACGATGAAGGGCCTCGACCCCCGCGAAGCCATGACCATCACGCTGGAAGGCCGCCAGACGATCACGCTGCTGGTCGAAGTCGGCGACATCGCCGCCGCGCACGCGTTTCTGGCGGCGGAGGCGGTGACCGGCGCCGGGACGCCCTCGTCGCGGTAGTAGGTCGAGGGTAAATGACTACTTTCCAAGCAATAGGATAATATGCATAGTCTCTCGACGGAGCCATCCCGGCTCCGGGAGAGACCCATGCAGACGGAACCGACACCACCCGATCCGGGCGATTTCGCCCCCATCCTGCCGCCGCCCCCGCCCTCGCCGCCCGATCCCCGGGTGCAGCTCGTCGCGGACATCCTGCAATTCGCGACGGGCGTGAATTCGAAAGAAATTGTCGAAGTTGGAAAGCGCAGCGTCGCAAAAACGCGCGTGCGCCACATCGCCATGTACCTCTTCTCCACCGTCTATGGCGAACCCGCCCATCGCACGGCGCAGGCCTTCGGTCGCGAGCGGTCGACGGCCCTGCTGGCCTTGCGCCGCATCGAGGAGGACCGCACCAACCCCGCCTTCGACCCCTGGATGGACAGCCTCGAAACCGCGCTGCTCGCCGCGCCCCGCGGAGGCCGGGCATGATCGAAACTGGAAAAGATGTTGAAGTTGCAGAGCTCGGCGTCCTGCGCCGCCAACGCGCCCTCGCGCGATTGGGAAAACCCGGCGCGCTTCTGGCCCCCGAACGCACGGGTCGCGCGATGGCGGTGTTTCCGAGGGGCGATCGCCGCCGCCGCCCGCTCGCCCGGCTCAGCCGCGAGGATGTGCGATCGCTGCTCGCCGAAGGCGCCATCGCGCCGGCGGGCTTCGCCGACACCTACCGTTTGAGCCCCGCCGGCGTCGCGCGCGTCGCCCGCGACTCCGCGCAGCGCGAACCCCTGAACAACCCATGGCGCGAACAGCACGGCAAACTCGTCGAGCGCTTCATCATGGCCGACGACGGCGTGATGCGTACCGCGTGCGGCGTGCCGATGGAGGGCCCGTTCGGGGCGCTCACGCATGTGGCTGGCAAGGGCTTCTTCGCGCGCCGCGAAATCGAAGCCGCACGTCGACTCGGCGAAGACTGGGAGCGCGCGCAGCACGGCCTCGTCAGCGGTTCGGACTGGACGGCGCCACCGCGCGGTTCGACGTCGCGCGGACCGGGCGGCGCGCAGGAACACGCCATCGGCGAGGCCATCGATGCGCGCCGTCGCGTGGAGAAGGCGCTGGGCGGATTGCCGATGTCCTTGGCGAGTGCGGTGCGCGCGGCCTGCCTGGAAGGACGGGGTTTTGCCGATCTCGAACGCGCGCGGCGCTGGCCGTCGCTGTCGGGAAAACGCGTGCTGAAACTCGGACTCGAACTGCTGGCCGATCACTACGGGATTGGTTGAGCCGCTTCCGAACGGATGCGCTGCATCATCGAATACAGGCCATTGGAGCGCTGCGCGGTGAGGGCGTCGGAGAGCCCGAGCCGCGCGGCGAGCCCTTTCGGATCGACGGCGAGGATCTCCTCCGCCGTGCGCCCGGAATAGACCTGCAGCAGAACCGCGATCAGCCCCTTCACCAGAAACGCATCGGACTCGCCGCGAAGGAAAAGCCGCCCGTCGCGCCGCTCCGGCACGATCCACACCTGGCTTGCACAGCCGCGCACTTTCGTCGCTTCGGTGCGTTCGTGTTCGGCGAGCGGCGCCATCTGCTTGCCGAGATCGATCAGATACGAGAAGCGCTCCTCCCAGTCCGGGAGGAGCGCGAGATCGTCTTCAAGGGCGGTTATGGCCGCGTCGATGGTTTCGGTCATGCGCCTAGATAGGCGCGCAAACGGGCCGGAACTAGCGCTTCTTGCGCGTGCTCGCCGGCGGCGTCACGGGCGCGACGATCTCCGGCGCCGGCGCGGGCAGCGCTGCGACCGGCGAGGAGGAAGCCTCGGTCGTCGCGTTCTTGATGCACGAGCCCATGTCCTTCAGCGCATGCTCGCCGAGGCAGAACGCGTTTTCATAGCGGAAGCGGGCCGCCGACATGCACTGGTAGAACTGCACCTGCGCCAGCTCGAGACAGCGTGTCGTGGAGCCTTCCGCAAGCAGGCGCTCGGCCTGCGCCGCCGGTTCCTTCGTGGCGTCCAGCACATAGAGCGCGGCCAGCGTCGTCATGCGGTTGACCGTCTGCACGCGGTCGTGATGCACGCGCAGCGTCGGCGCCGGAATCTGCGTCGCAGCGACCGGACCCGGCGTGGTGCGGAACGAGTCCCAGAAGTTGACGCCGCCGAACTGCGTGGGATCGGTCCACGGCGTGAACGTTGCGGCGGCGGCCTGCAGGCGCGGCGCCATGACGGCGTCCACGTTGCGGGTGGCGGCGGAAGCGGAGAGCGTCCGCATACGCTGCACACGCGCGGGCTGCTGCGGCGCCACTTGATTGGCCCAGCGCTGCTTCTGCAGCGAGTAGGCGAGTTCCTTGTAGCGTTCGCCGACCAGGAACACGCGCGCGCCGTCCGCACGCGCCGCCGTCAGCGCCAGACGCGCCGCATCTTCCCCGCCCTTCAGCGTCTGCGCGTAGCCCGGATCGAGCGTCAGCCCGCGGATCATCACGTCGCGGCCGTAATGAGCGGCGGTGTCGCGCACGCCCTTCACGAACTCCGGCGCCTGGGCTGCGGTGAGCGCGCCATAGGCGATCCAGCCGCGCGCCATGGTCTCGCGGTTGACGCCGGCCGCGCGATCCAACGCGCGTTCGAGTTCATCGGCGGTGCCGAGCGCGCCGGTCTCCAGCGCCGAGATGTCGTTCTGGAACGCGGCGTAGTTGCCGACCGCCGCTGCAAGCGGTTCCGACGGCGGCGGCGGGACCACAGGAACCACAGGCGCAGAGACGGGCGGCGGGGTCTGGCCCTTCTTCGATTTCGCCTTGGTCTGGCCATCCGCCGGCGACGCCAGAAGGGCCGCCGTCAGCACCAGCAAGGCCGGAGCCGCGGTCAACACTGTCCACGCCTTCATTCGGAACGCTCCCTGACTGCTCATCTTGTGTGATTCATTTCGCTTGAGGGCCGTCCCTGCTGTCGCCGGGGGGCCGGGGTCGATACGCTCGTAAACGGATTCCCGCTTCGAGGGGGTGAGTATTTGGTAATTGCTGCAACACGCAACGCGGATGGCGAATCCGCCGTTAACCCCGTCACATCCCGCCCAGTCGTTTCGAGAACCGTGGCGTTCGCGCTGTGGGGCTGGATGGCGGGTGCTGTGATCGTGTGCGTGTTCGCCTCCCTGATCGGCGCGCCCTCTCGCGCCACTGCGCTTGCGGCGGCGCTGGCGCTTGCGCCGGCTCTCGCCACACTCCTGCTGGGCCCCCGATCAGGCGAAAACTGGGCGGCGTCCATCATGATCGGCAGTTGGGTCGCAGCGGCGAGCGCCGCGACCGCGCTGACCGGAGGCGCACTTTCGCCGGTGAGCGCGTCCTTCGCGGTCGCGCCAGCGCTGGCTTTGCGACTCTTCGGAACCGGGCGCGCGGCGGAAGCGGCATGCCTCTCCGTGGTCGGCTACGCGATTTCCGCGTGGAGCGCGCAGGCGGTGGGCGAACCCTGGAGCGCGGTGGCGCCGGGTTCCTTCACGGTGCTCTCGATGGCGTTTGCCGGATGGCTGATCGCTTCGAGCAAGATGTCCGCCCCGGCGCCGGTCGCCTCCCCCGAGGTGCGCCGCATCGGCGAGGTGGCGCACGAGCTGCGCACGCCGCTCAACCACATCCTCGGCTTCGCGCAGGTGATGCAGCAGCAGCTGTTCGGGCCGCTCGCGCCGAAATACGCCGAGTACGTCGATCTAATCGTGTCGAGCGGACGGCGCATGAACGCGCTCGCCACCGACTGGCTGGACATGGCGCGCCTCGATGCAGGCCGTTACGAGATCACGCCGGAAAGGTTCGACCTCGCTCATGTGGCGCGCGAAGCGGTGGAAGCCGCCGGCGTCGCCTCAGAGTGGAAGGGCAAGATCACCGCCGAAAACGCCGAAGCGCCGATGCCCATCGACGCCGACGCGCGCGCGGTCCGTCAGATTCTCGACAATCTCATCGTCAACGCGATGAAATTCTCGCCGCAGGACGGCCACATCACCGTGCGTCTCGCGGCCGGCGCGCGCGCCATCGCCATCGACATTATCGACAACGGCCCCGGCATCTCGGATGCCGACAAGCGCCGCCTGTCACAGCCCTTCGAACGCGGCGCGGGCGTGGGCGCCGTGGAAGGCGCAGGCCTCGGTCTCACGTTGGTGAAAGCGCTGGCGCGCGCGCATCGCGGCAGTCTCGATATCCTCGACGCACCCGGCGGCGGCGCGCTGATGCGCGTGCGGTTGCCGGCGCCGCGCAGCTAGTACGTCAGCGGCACATACGGTCCCAGCCCGCCTTCGGCGCAGCCATCGGCTCTTCGAGCACGGTCCACCATTCCACGCCGCACGCGCCGTCGCGCGCCGCGATCCGGCATTCGAGCGCGGGGCCCGCCCCGCCGCGCTCGCGCGCTTCCACGCACGAGAAGCCGTCCGACTGCAGCGCCGCGCGCACGCCCGACAGCGGCTTCCCCGCCACATGCGCCACGACACGTCGTTCAAACGAAGGCCCGTAGGCCTCGGCGTTCGCGCCGCGCCACGATCCGAAATCGAGACCGCCGGGACCCGCGCCTTCAGGCGGCGCGGCGACGGAAGGTTCGGACGCCGCGACGGCGGGAGCCGGCGCCGTGCCGCGGTTTTTCTGGAACGGGCTTTCACCGGTGGTCTGGGCGAAGGCCGCGCCCGTGAGCGCAAGCACGGCTGCAAGGCCGGCGAGGGTTTTCCGCACGTTCATTCTCCGAGATTCAGCCGACGCGCTTCCACGTCGACCCTTGAGCGTTGTCCATCACTTCCACGCCCATTCCGGCGAGAACTTGGCGAAGCCTGTCAGCCTCTGCCCAGTTCTTCGCCTGACGCGCAGCGACGCGATCGGCGACGAGACGATCGACCTCGTCCACATTGTCGCCGCTGCGGAACCACGCGTCGGGGTCGCCCTGCAGGACACCCATCAGCGCTCCCGCCGCAAGTAACTTTGATTTCAGCAACTGCTGTTCGAGCGGCTTGTCGGTCTTGTTGGCCTCGGTCGCCAGGCCGAAGAGCGAGGCCATCGCCTCCGGCGTGTTGAGATCATCGCAGAGCGCGGTGAGAAACGCTTCCGGCGGACCGACATCCTCGTCGACGTCGACGTCTTTCAGGCGGCGCAGCGCGGTGTAGAGACGATCGAGGCTCGCCTTCGACTGCTCCAGCAGCTCGCGCGAAAAGCCGAGCGGCGCGCGGTAGTGCGCCGACAGCAACGCCCAGCGCAGCACCTCGCCCGGCCACTCCTTCGCAAGATCGTGGATCAGCACGACATTGCCGAGCGTCTTCGACATCTTCTCCCCGTCCATGTCGAGGAAGCCGTTGTGCATCCAGTAGCGCGCGAGCGGGACGCCGCTCGCGGACTCCGACTGCGCGATCTCGTTCTCATGGTGTGGGAAGATGAGATCGATGCCGCCGCCGTGGATGTCGATGGTCTCGCCGAGATTGGCGCGGATCATCGCCGAGCACTCGATGTGCCAGCCCGGGCGGCCGCGACCGAAGGGCGAATCCCATGCAGGCTCACCCGGCTTGGCCGCCTTCCAGAGCGCGAAGTCGGATGGGTGCTTCTTGTCATCTTCCACTTCCACGCGCGTGCCCGAGAGCATTTCATCCTGCGTGCGCCGGGAGAGCTTGCCGTAGTCGGCGTCTTCCGCGACGCAGAACCACACGCCGCTCTTGCCCTTGTAGGCGGCGCCCTTGTCGAGCAGCGATCCGATGATCTCGCACATCGGGCCGATGTGGCCGGTGGCGGTCGGTTCGATCGTCGGTTTCAGATTGCCGAGGGCCGCCATGTCGGCGCGGTAGATGTCGGTGTAGCGCGCGGTCAGCGTGTCGATGGATTCACCAAGCTCTGCGGCGCGCGCGATGATGCGGTCGTCGATGTCAGTGAAGTTGCGCGCGTAGACCACCGCGCGATCGCCGTAGGTCGAACGCAGCAGCCGGAAGAGCACGTCGAACACAACGGGCGGACGCGCGTTGCCGATGTGGGCGTAGTTCCAGACCGTGGGCCCGCAGACATACATCGTCACCCGCTTGGGATCGGCGGGGACGAAGCGCTCCTTGGCGCGCGTCAGCGTATTGGTAAGGGTAAGGTCCATCGGAAATCCGCAAGCGGCGAAGAGGATTCTCCGCCGGGATCGCGCGTGATACGCTCTCTTATGTCGCTACGGGAAGGGTGGACAAACGCAAGGCGCGTCCACAAGTCTGCGGGAGCCGGCTCCCCGCCCCCCGGTTTCGCCATCGGGGGGATGCTCATAACCCGTCGGCGATTGAGGAAATTCATGGACGGCAACGCCAAGCCCCGCCCCGCCCCGCTCGCGGCGGTCGTGAAGAAACCCAGCCGCGAAGAAGCCATGGAGGCCGTCCGCACCCTGCTCGCCTGGGCCGGAGACAACCCCGCCCGTGAAGGCCTGCTCGATACCCCCCGCCGGGTGGTGGACGCCTACGAGGAGTGGTTTCAGGGCTACGACGCCGACCCCATCAAGGAGTTGTCGAAGACCTTCGAGGACGTCGGCGGCTACAACGACCTCGTGATGCTCAAGAAAATCGACGTGGAAAGCCATTGCGAGCACCACATGGCGGCGTTCCTGGGCAAGGCCTGGGTGGCCTACATGCCCACCGCCAAGGTCGTCGGCATCTCCAAGATCGCCCGCGTGGTCGAGATCTTCGCCAAGCGCCTGCAGAGCCAGGAAACGCTGACCGCCCAGATCGCCAACGCGCTGGAAAGCGCCCTCGCGCCTGCCGGCGTGGCCGTCCTGATCGACGCCGAACACCAGTGCATGACCACACGCGGCGTGCGCCACAAGGATGTCACCACGGTAACGACCCAGTTCACCGGCGTATTCGAGACCGATCCCGAGATGAGGAGCCGGTTCCTGAGGCTCGCCGGCTATGGTTGATCAAGGTTCATCTTGATTCCGGCCCGCAGATGAGGTCAGTCTGTGCACCCGTCGCGCGAAATTGTCGCGGGCCGTTGCTTCAAACGGCTAGAAATGGCGGCCCGAAGACGAGGCAGACCATGGCTTACGCTTCAGATTCCTTTGAACATTCTTCACAGAACCGGCCGCTGCGCTCCAGCGCCGACCGTGTCGTCTGCGCCACGCCGACTCCCGGCAAGGCGCCCACTCGTATCCTGCGCTGGAAGTACGACGCGCTGCGGCGCGCCATCCGGCAGGTGATCGTCAGCGCCGGCAGCCGTGGCGCCACGCTGGACGACCTCGTCCAGGAAGTGCCCGCCAAGCTCACCGAGGCCGAGCGCGCCGACCTCGGCTCCGTCTCGTGGCATGTGACGACCGTGAAGCTCGACCTCGAAGTGAAGGGCGAGATCCAGCGCCTCAGCGGCGCCAGCCCCATCCGCCACGTCCGCGTGCTGCGCGACGCGGCTTGAAGGCCGCTTACGGACGCACCGACGCCACGGGTCCAAACGTCACCGAGTGCGGGATGTAGAGGCTGAGGGTGAGATCGCCTGTACGCCGCCATGCGATCCGCTCCGCCAGTCCCTCAATCCGCACGCCGTAGTCCGGCCCGAGCGCCGACGTGACCTTCCGCGCATCGGCGGCGATCGCGGCAATGATCTCGCCCCGGTATTGCGCGGGATCGACAAGGGTGAGTTCGGGATCGCTGACGCCGAGAGACACGCGCCCCGGTTTCGGCAACGAACGCACGAAAGCATCGAGACGCCCCTCAACGGACTCAAGCGTGTCGTTCGTCTGCACAGCCGTGCGCAGAAGCACGCGCACGACCGAAGTATCGGGTCGCGACCCACTGGTGATTTGCGCCTGCGCCAGGGCGGCCGTGTAAGGCTTTACCCGCGTTTCGCCATCGTCCTCCTCGGCTTCCTCCAGAAGCGCGACGCTGACCGGACCGTTCGCCCGCGCGCGGGACTGCAGCTCGTTGAGCGTCTGCATGAGCTCCGTGCGGCGTTGCCCAAGCTCGCGGGTGTCGGACTCAACGCTCATGGTCGCGACCGCGTTGTCGGCGCGGCGAGCAAGGGTGATCTGCGGCAGGTCAGTGCTTTGGAACCGTTCCTCGTAGCGGCTTGCGGTCACGATGATCTCATCGCCCTGCGCGAAAGCGGGGCTGGACGCCGCCGCGAGGACCATGAACAAGCCTGCGAACCCGAACGCTCTCATGTGCGCCTCCCCGGATGATTTCGACCGATGACCACAGCTAACCCCACGCCGGAAACGTCGCCAACGCTTTCCCCTGCCTTCAACGGCGACGGGCTGATCGCCGCCATCGCGCAGGACGCGGCGAGCGGGGAAGTCCTCATGCTCGCGTGGATGAACGCGGAGGCGCTGAAACAAACTTTGGAGACGGGTCGCGTCACCTACTGGTCGCGCTCGCGAAAGGCGCTCTGGACGAAGGGCGAAACCTCCGGTCACACGCAGCGTCTCGTGGAAGCGCGCATCGACTGCGACCAGGACGCGATCCTCCTGCGCATCGAACAGACGGGCGCGGCCTGCCACACGGGTGCACGCAGCTGCTTCTATCGCACCGTTTCCGCCGACGGATCGCTGACCGCCGCCTAGCTGATCGCCCTTTCCAGATTGCCGAGGATCATGGCCCATCCCTCGATGGTGCGATCCTTCCACTCAGCGTTCGCCGCCGACATTTCCTGGCGCAGCGTGAGCACGCAGGCGTCCGGCCCGTCGGGCGCGATCTCGATTTCAACGGTCGCAAAATCGGCCGAGAATTTCGGCACGCCGAAGGTGAATACGAGACGGCGCGGGCGGTCGATCTCCAGATAGGTTCCGGTGTGCTCGATATCCTCGCCGTCGCGTCGATCGACGAAGACATAGGCGCCGCCCACGCGCGGATCGGTCTCCGCGCGCACCATCTCGCCAGTCTCCGTGGCGAACAGGAATTTGCGGGCGATGCGCGGATCAAGCCACGCATCGAACACGCGCTCTGCCGGAAACGGAAAGCGCTGCGTGACTTCAAGACGGACAGTTGCGTCGCTCATGGTCGCCTCTCAGCCGGCTGCATTCTGCGGATAGAGTGCGCCGTAGTACTTTTCGAGTTCGGCGATGTTCGCCCAGAAGGGCATCGGCTTCGTCCCGCGCAACACGGCTTCGAGAATGTCAGTGTGCGCATGCCAGCCGCCGCTGACATCGACCATTTCGTCGCGGTTCGGCAGTTCGGTATGGGTGATGACGAAGAGCACGTCGGCGCCCTTCTCGAACAGCTCCCACGTCACGAGCGACGCGCCGGTATCGCCGCCCCAGCTGAAGGCGAGCGAGCGCGGCGGATCCCAGCGGACCATCTCGCACGGCGAGTCAAAGCCCTCGATCGCCGTCTTGAACCTTTCCGGCCCGGGCTCATCGGTGATGTTTCGGTGCTGGAAGAAGAGGTTGAACGCGCCGCTCTCGGCCATGTCGCCGCCGGCGAACCAGCGCTTGCGCTTGTCTGCGTCCGTCAGGAACGCCCACACCCGATCGATCGGGCCCGGCAGCAGACGTTCCAGACGCACCGTCTTCGGCGCGTGTGAAGCAGCGTAGTCGCTCATCGTGATCTCCTATTTCGCTTCATCGTCTTCCCGCAGCGCGCGTTCCAGCGCATCGAGTCGCGCGTTCCAGAAATTCCGTTGCCGCTCGATCCACAGCGCCGCTTCGTCGAGGGGCTTGGGATTGAAGGAGAGAATGTGCTCGCGTCCGTCGCGGCGGCGCTGCACGAGCCGCGCGCGTTCGAGCACGCGGATGTGCTTGGAAACGGCGTTCAGCGTCATGTCGAAGGGCGCGGCGAGTTCCGTCACACGCGCCTCCCCGCGCGTCAGCCGCTTGAGGATCGCGCGCCGCGTCGGATCGGCGAGAGCGAGCATCGTATCGTCGAGCTGTGCGGCCTGAACCATTATTCCACCTTTCGGTTGAATAATAAGAAAGTCCGAGGCGGAGTCAATCTCACGTCATTGTTGACTGCTCAGACGTCCAGCTTTTCCAGCGGCCCCACGCCCACGGCGCGCTCCGGCTTCACGCGGAAGCTCGCGACCCTGGCGGTCGTGTATTCCTTCGAGAGCACGGTGGAGACGGTGTAGAAATCAGCCACCGCCTCGTTGCGTTTCAGGGTCAGCACCGTGAAGCCGCGATGCGTCGGGTCGTGCCACTTCACTTCCGGATTGGCGGAGACGAACGCCGCGCCCACATCGACGCCGATGTCCTTCACGTAGTCGCCCGTGCCCGGCGAGGTGATCGACGTCGCGGCGAACTCGACGCCGACGCGCGTCGCGCCGTTCTCGCTCATGAGCTCGTTGGCCCACGCCGTATGGCTGTCGCCGGTGACGACGATGGGATTGGCGTTTGCGCCGGCAAGCATCTGGTACAAGCGATTGCGTTGCGCGGGATATCCGTCCCAGCCGTCGAGATTGAGCGGAATTTTCAGCTTCGTCAGCGCCAGGAACCGCCCGATCCCCGGGCTCAGCGTTTCCAGTTTCGCGACCAGCTCCGCCGGCAGTCCGGAAAAGTCCGGCGCCGTCACGCGCGCCATGACGGTCTGGTTGCCGAGCACCTGCCAGGTCGAACCCGCCGCGCGCGACGCTTCGATCTCGGCCTTCAGCCAGCTCTCCTGCGCGGCTCCCAGCAACGCGCGCGCGGGATCGGCAAGCTTGGTGCGTTTGAAACCCTCGATATCCGGTATGATCGACACGCCCGCCGGCGGATTGCGCGAATCGATGGCGCGGACGCGCGCGCCGCTCATGATCGGGCGCCCGTTCTCGATGAACAGCGGCAGATCGCGCGTGGCGGCGGTGCGCGCGGCGCCCGGCGCCATGGGCTTGGGATTGGCCGCGTCGGTGAAGTCCCACGCCATCATCGCGGGGCCGAGATCCTTGGCGTAGTCGAGCGGCTCTGTGCGTGCGAGCAGCCGCGTCTCCAGCATGATCACCGTGAGCAGATCGCCCCACTGGAAGGAGCGGTTGATCGCCTCGAACGGCTTGCCGGGTTCGGGATCGCGGAGCGGCATCCACTCGTAGTAGGCCTGCAGCGCAGCACTCCGGCGGGCGTTCCACTCGCCTTCGTTGTTTTCCGCGTTGTGGTTCTCCGCACCGCCCTGCCAGGAGTCGTTGGCGGTCTCGTGATCGTCCCAGACGACGATCCACGGCGCCATCGCGTGCGCGGCCTGAAGCTCCGGCTCTTCCTTGTACTGCGCGTGACGCGAACGGTAATCGCCGAGCGTGACGATCTCCACTTCCGGACGCGGCAGGCGCCCCATCTTCAGCGCGACTTCTCCGCCATAACCGTTGAGGCCGTACTCGTAGATGTAATCGCCGAGGTGCAGGATCGCATCGATGCCTTCCTGCTTCGTCAGCGCTTCATAGGCGTTGAAAAAGCCGAACGCGTGGTTCGAGCAAGACACGACGCCGAGTTTCACTTCGCTCACGCCGGCGCGCGGCAACGTGCGCGTGCGCCCGACCGGCGAGCGCGCGTTCCCGCAGAGAAAGCCGTAGTGCAGCTGCTGGTTCGGCCGCAGGCCCTGCACATCCACCTTCACCGTGTAGTCACGGTCGGCGTTCGTCTGCAGTTCTGCGGTCTGCACCACATCGCGCAGGTCACGATCGCGCGCGACGACCCAACGCACCGGCACCGCACCCGTTCCTTCGGGCGTCACGCGCGTCCAGATGACGACGCGGTCCACGCGCGGATCGCCGCTGGCGACTCCATGCTTGAACGCGACAACCCCGTTGTAGGCCGGCGCCCGCGCCGGCGCGCCGCACGCGGCCGTCGTCGATGCGCCCGCCGCCAGCGCCGTCAATGCGGCGCGCCGTGTCAGCTTCGTCATGTGATCCTCCCGCGATCCTTTTGGCGGCCACGAGAAAACCCGCAGCCGCCCGGAGTCAACCGGGGATCATTCGCCTAGCTGGCCCCGTCCAGCATGCTCTTGAATCCGCTCGGCGCGTGCGGGCCGATGACGAGTTGTTCGAGGATGCCGACGCCTTCCGAGCCCGTCCCCGCGCCCTCATGCTTTGTCGTGCAGATCGCCTGGATGTGCAGGTTCATCGGCAGCAGCGGATCGAGCATGTCGGGGCGGAAGTCCTCGCGCGCGGTGACGCTCTCGCCCTTCCAGTGGCCGTGGCCCCAGTCGGGGTGGCCGTAGCCGATGCCCTTCATCAGGAACGTCGCCTTCGGCGTCCACGTCACCTTGTGATCACGCCCGCTGCCGTCTTTTGCGGAGAGCGTGGCGCCCGTCGCCCAGCGCTGCCCCTTCTTCCAGTCGACCTTCATCGCGGTGTCATGGAGATGGAAATGTTCGGTGGTGTTGGCGCCGTCCATGGCGAGCGTGGCGCGCGTGTTCCACGGCACGCCGTCGGCATCATCGTTGACGTGATAGTAGAGCGAGAGGTTCGGGAAATTCGTCGGCGCCCAGAGCCAATAGAACTGCTGCGGCGCGGCGGGCTGTTGCGGTTGCTGGTCGGCGGCGCCGATCGGGCGCACGCCCCACGAACGGTCCCGCGTGCCAAGCCCGCCTTCGTAGGTCTCACGCTTGCCGTCCACTTCCACCCAGCCCGACCAGCGCACGTTCTGCGTGAAGCGCGTGAGGTCCATCATCGTGCGCGGCCCGATGCGGCGCGTGAAGCGCGGCTCCTGCACGGGAAACGAACGGCCCTTCATCACGAGATCGGCTTTGATCCCATCCGGTGAATCAATGAGCACGCGCAGCTTCTGCAACGGTTCGATGACTTCGATGCGGATCGGCCCGACCGACAGATCCATCCGCTCCATGTTCAGCAGGCGCGAGGCATGCACCGAGTGCTGAACGCCGTCGCGCAGCACCGAGAAATGCGCATCCGCGACATTGAGGTGGGGATAAACGCCGAAGCCCATGCCGAAATAGCCGCCGCCATCCGGTCGGTAACCGCAGAAGAAATAGCGGTCGTAGAAATTGCGGTCCGTGCCGGAGAACGCGATCGGCTCGGCGGTCTGGTGGATCGGATACTCGTCGCCCTTGGTCAGCATGGCTCGCGCTCCCTTTATCGTTGAAGGCAAGCTAGCGCGTTTGATCGCGCGGGAGAAAGCCTTCCCTTGCGACAGTCATGCGACGGGATGACGAACGGCGCGCGCGCCGTGTACGGTGGCGGGAGGGAGCGAAGCATGACGGCCAAGCGCGGGCTCACACCCGACGAGATCAACGCCTTCCTGCGCGAGGCCTTTCCGGGCGGCGCGGGCGCGGCGCATGTGGAGGCGGCCGACGGCAAGCGCGCGGTCTGCCGCATCCGCTACAGCGAGAGCCAGTTGCGCCCCGGCGGCACGCTGTCGGGGCCGACCATGATGGCGCTTACCGACACCACCGTGTACGCGCTCATCTTCTCCGCCATCGGGCTTGAGCCGCTCGCGGTGACGACGAACCTCTCGATCAATTTCCTGCGCAAGCCGAAGCCCGCCGACCTCATCGCCGAAGCGCGCACGCTGAAACGCGGCAAGGCGCTGTTCGTGGCGGATGTGACCATCCGCTCCGACGGCGAAGACGATCCGTGCGCGCACGCCGTCGTCACGTATTCCATTCCGCCGCGCACATGAATCGCGCTCTCCTCGCCTGCGCCGCATTGCACGGCCTTCTCGCGGTCGCGTTCGGCGCCTTCGCTGCGCACGGCATGGACGATGTCGCCGCGAAGAGCTGGCTCGATGCCGGCGCGCGCTACGAAGCAATCCATGCGCTCGCCGCGCTGATCGCAACACTTCTGCCCCTACGCTTCGCACGCATCGCCGGATGGCTCTTCATCACCGGCGCAGCGCTCTTTGCTTTTTCGCTTTATGCGATGGCCTTCGGCGCACCGCGCGCTCTGGGCATGATCACCCCGCTCGGCGGCCTTGCGCTGCTCGGCGGCTGGGCCGCGCTCCTCGTCGGCGCGCTCACAACACGAACGGAGAAAACGCCATGACCGACGCCCTGCCTCCCGTCTCCTACGTCCAGACCAACGGCATCCGCATGGCGGTGTACGAAGCGGGGCCCGCCGCGCAGAAGCCGCCGATCGTGCTCTGCCACGGCTTTCCCGAACTCGCCTTCTCGTGGCGCCACCAGATCCGCGACCTGCCGAAGCGCGGGCTTCGCGTGCTCGCGCCCGATCAGCGCGGCTACGGCCTCACCGAAGCCACGCCTTCGGTCGAAACCTACGACATCGAACATCTCTGCGCCGATCTCGTCGGTCTTCTTGATGCGCGCGGCATCGACAAGGCGGTGTTCTGCGGTCACGACTGGGGCGGCATCGTCGTCTGGCAAATGGCCATGCGTCACCCAACCCGCGTCGCCGGCGTCATCGGCGTGAACACACCCTTCATGCCGCGCCCGCCGGCGGACCCGATTGCGATCATGCGCAAGCGGATGGGCGATGAAATGTACATCGTGCACTTCCAGAAGCCCGGCGAAGCAGACGCCGTGCTCGGCGCGGATGTGTCGAAGACAATGAACCTGTTCCTGCGCCGCCCGATGGAGATGGAGCAGCCCGCCTCCGCCGGCCTCGCCACCGAGCGCAAGGAAGGCGACCCTTCGGTCTTCCCGCTCGTCGCGATGGTGCAGATGTACGATCCGGCCTTCGATCCGCGCGAGAAATTCCTCAGCGACGAAGAGATGAACTTCTTCGTCGACACGTTCACGCGCACCGGCTTCACCGGCGGCATCAACTGGTATCGCAACTTCACCCGCAACTGGGAACGCTCCGCCGACATCGTCGAACGCGTGGAGCAGCCGTCGCTGATGATCATGGCCGAGAAGGACGCCGTGCTGCCGCCCTCCTCCGCCGACGGCATGGAGCAATGGGTCCCCAATCTCGACCGCTATCTGGTGAAAGGCTCCGGCCACTGGACCCAGCAGGAAAGGCCCGACGAGGTCACCAAGGTCATCGCCGACTGGATGGAGAAGACGTTCTGAAATGGAGCGCGGAAGACCTCGTCCGCGTCCGGCCGCCAAGAGGCATGGGCGAGGTCGCCCATGCTCCGCACAGCCGTTCACCCTTGCCCCGCCGCGCCCCAGTCCTTACGCACAAAGATCATGAACGCGCCCGCCAATCCGCCCCGCCGCGACCTCTATGCGTCGGTCGAACCGTTCCACTCGGAGGACCTCCGGGTCTCGCCGCGCCACGTCATCCACGTCGAGCAGTGTGGCAATCCCCGCGGCCTGCCGGCGCTGGCGCTGCACGGCGGCCCCGGCGGCGGGACGAGCCCGGAGATGCGGCGCTTCTTCGATCCCTCGCGCTATCGCCTCGTGCTGTTCGACCAGCGCGGCTGCGGCCGCTCCACGCCGCACGCCGAACTCACCGACAACACCACCTGGGATCTCGTCGCCGACATCGAGAAGATCCGCGAACGTCTCGGCATCGAGAAGTGGCTCGTGTTCGGCGGCTCGTGGGGATCGACGCTTTCGCTCGCCTACGCGGCCAAGCATCCCGACCGTGTGGCCGCCCTCGTGCTGCGCGGCGTCTTCCTGCTCACGCACGCCGAAATCCAGTGGTTCTACCAGTCCGGCGCGAGCCACATCTTCCCCGACGCGTTCGAACGCTATGTCGCGCCGATCCCGGCGGAAGAGCGCGGCGACCTGCTCGCGGCCTTCCACAAGCGCCTGACGTCGGACGATCGCGCGGTGCGGCTTGCGGCGGCGCGCGCGTGGTCACGCTGGGAAGGCGAGACGATATCCATCGCCGGCCCGTCCGGCCTGCCGCAGCGCTTCAACGACGACCGGTTCGTGGAAGCCTTCGCGCGCATCGAAGCGCACTACTTCGTCCACAAGGGCTTTTTCCCGGAAGACGGCTGGCTGCTGAAGCAGGTCCCGCAGATGCGCCACATCCCGGCGCGCATCATCCACGGCCGCTACGACGTCTGCACGCCCTACTCCTCGGCGTGGTCGCTGAAGCGCGCGTGGCCGGAAGCGGAACTCGAAACCGTCGCCGACGCGGGCCATTCGAGCCTCGAACCCGGCATCGTCGACGCGCTGATCCGTGCAACAGATCATTTCGCCGAAACGGCGCGCTGGTAGGCGGTTAGAACGGTACTTCCGCGCCGTCCCACGCGAACAACTTGCCCGAATGCGCGAGCGTCAGCGTGTCGATCACATCGAGCAGATGGCCGGCGCTCTGGTCCGGCGTGAACAGCTTTTCCGGACGCACGCCGGACTGGAACGGTTGCGAGAGCGCGGTGTCGACCGTGCCGGGGTGCAAGGCCACGGCGCAGGCGGTGCGGTTGCGCTGGGCGAGTTCGATGGCGAAATTCCGGATCAGCATGTTGAGCGCGGCCTTGGACGCGCGATAGGCGTGCCAGCCGCCGAGGCGGTTGTCGGCGATCGAGCCCACGCGCGCCGACAGCGCCGCGAATACCGCTTTCTCCCCCTTCGCCAGATGGCCGAGCATGTGCTTGGCGATGAGCGCGGGGCCGGTCGCGTTGATCGCGAAGGCGCGGGCAAACGCGTCCGGAGACATCGCGCGCCACGTTTTTTCCGGTGCGAGCGCTTCGCCCTGATGCAGCACGCCAGTGGCGACGATCACGAGATGCAGCGGGCCGTCAGCGGCCATCTCGCTGCAGGCGCCTTCGATGGAGGCTTCATCTTCGAGATCGAATGTGAATGCGGCGGGCGCATCCAGTTTTCGACGGGCGCCCGCGTACACCGCGCCCGCGCGCGGATCGGCGGTCAACCGCTGCACGAAGGCGCCGCCCACGCCGCCGTTCGCGCCGAAGACGCACGCGCGGAAGCCGTCTGGAAAACTGGCGAGCGCGCCTGCGCTCACCAGAGAAAGCCGCGCGTAGAACTCTGGTCGCGGTGGAGATCGATGGACAGCACGATCGCGTAGCCGGTCATCAGCGTCAGCATCGCCGTGCCCCCGAACGAGATCAGCGGCAGCGGAATGCCGACCACCGGTATGAGCCCGATCACCATCGACGTGTTGATGAACACGTAGAGCGCCAGCGTCAGGCCGATGCCCGCGGCTGCGAGGCGTCCGAACATGGTGCGCGCGCGCGCCGACACCTGCATCGTCAGCAGGAAGAGCACGAAGAACATGCCCAGCACCGCTACGGCGCCGATCAGGCCGAACTCCTCGCCGATCATCGTGAAGATGAAGTCGGTGTGCTTTTCCGGCAGGAAGTCGCCCTGCGACTGGGTGCCTTGCAGATAGCCTTTTCCAAAGAGCCCCGCCGACCCGATGGCGATCTTCGATTGGGCCACGTGATAGCCGGTGCCGAGGGGATCGGCGTCGGGATTGAGGAAGGTGTTGATGCGGTCGCGCTGGTACTGGTGCAGCACGAAGAAGTACGCCGCGATTGCGCCGCCAATGGCGGCCACCCCCGCAGGAATGATGTAGCGCCAGCGCAAGCCGGCGAGAAACATGATGCCGACGCCCGCCGCCGCGATCAGCATGGAGGTGCCGAGGTCGGGCTGGTGCATGACGAGCGCCACGGGCGCGGCGATCATCAGCAAGGGCGGGATCGACCACAGGAGCGTGCCCGCATTGCGCGGATCCATGTTGTGGTAGTAGCGCGCCAGCGCCAGCACGATGCCGATCTTCATGATCTCCGAAGGCTGCATCGACAGCGGCCCGAGCGACAGCCAGCGCGTGGCGCCCATGCGCGTCTCGCCCATGAACTCCACGCCGAGCAGAAGCACGAGCGCGCCGAAATAGACCGGATACGCGATCGCCATCCACATGCGCGCGTCGAGCAACGCCACGCCGATCACCAGCGCCAGCACCACCGCAAAGCGTCCGCCGTGCGAGAGCGGCCGTCCCGCCCACGAGCCGTCCGCCACCGAGAAGTGCATGATCACGCCGACGAAAGCGAGCGTGCACAGGAGCGTGATTATCGCCCAGTTGAGGCGCCCGAGACGTTCGCTCATGCCGCGCGGGCGGCCCTGCATCGACGAGATCGTCATGCGCGACCCTTCACGGTCTGGGGACGCCGGAGACCGGCTTCGAGGGTAGCGATGTTCGCAGGCGGCTGGGCGGAGGGATCACGCGACAGAACCAGACGCATCACGTCGCGCGCGATGGGCGCCGCCGCCGCCGAGCCGCCGCCGATGTAGCCGACCGTTCCGGGATAGCGCTCCTCGTCGGTGCCGCCGTGCTCAATGACGATCGCGCAGGCATAGCGCGGATTGTGCACCGGGCCGTAGCAGACGAAGAGCGCGTGATCGCGCAGTTTCCAGTCGATGTCGTTGTTGCGCTTCACGCCGCCGCCACGTTCGGCGGCGGTGATGACGCGCACCTGCGCGGTGCCGGTCTTGCCGCCCACCTGCACCTGCTTGTGGCCGGCCGGCGCGGTCGGCGCATCGACGACCTTGTTGGTCGCGGGATCGTACCAGAGTTCGAGATTGCCCATCGTGCGGAACGCGGTGCCGCCCGGCTCGCTCGCGACGCCGAACATGCCGTCGAGCACGCGCTTGATACCGTCAGCACTGACCGGGAGCTGGCGCGCCTCTTTGGCCGGCGCGATGCCGGGACCCTCGCGCACGAGACGCGGCATCACTTCCTTCCCGCCGCTGGCCACGCGCGCCATCATCACCGCGAGTTGCAGCGGCGTCGTCAGCAGGTCGCCCTGCCCGATCGCGGTGTTGAGGATCATGCCCGGCGGGAACGGCTCATTGCCGCGCTTGGTCTTCCACCACGCCTCGTCCGGCACGATGCCGGGAACGACGCTCGGCACGCCGATGTCGTATTTCTGGCCAAGGCCGAGCAGGCGCGCGGTGTCGGCGATACGCTGCTGACCGGCGCGCAGGCCCGCCTGATAGAAGAAAACGTTGCACGAGCCCTTCATCGCCGCATGGAAATCGACGGTGCCGTGACCGCCCTTCTTCCAGCAGTGGAAGGCGCGCCCGCCGAACGGGAAATAGCCGGGGCAGTTGACGCGGAAGTTTTCCGGCAAGCCCGCTTCGACCGCAGCGATGCCGGTGCATATCTTGAACGTCGAGCCCGGCTTGTAGGCGCCCGTCACCGACTTGTGGAACAGCGGCTTGTAGGGATCCTCGTTCAGTTCCCTGAAGCGCGACGGCGAGATGCCGTTGACGAATTCGTTCGGGTTGAAGCCGGGCGACGACGCCATCACCACGAGATCGCCGGTGACGATATCCATCACCACGCACGACCCGCTCATGCCGGCCATGCGCTCCATCGCGCCGCGCTGGCATTCCGCGTCGATCGTCATCACGACGCCCGGTCCCGGGACGGGCTCGCGCGTTTCGCCGCCGATCTCGTCGACCACGCGACCTGCCGCGTTCACCTGCACCATGCGCCAGCCGGCTTCGCCGTGGATGGTCTTTTCCAGGGACGCTTCGAGGCCCGACTTGCCGACCCGCACGTCGGGATTGCGCAGATAGACCGCGCGGCGCTCGTCGCCCTCCGCGATCACGGCGTCGACCTCGGCCTGGTTGGGCTTCTGCACGTAACCGATCGGGTGCGCGAACGCGATGTCGTACGGATAGCGACGGATGAGGCTCGCGTCCGCGCGCACGCCCGGCAGTTCAGGCAGGCGCACGTTGATGGCGCTGAATTCGTCCCAGCGGAGACCCGCACGAATGATCACCGGGTCGGACCGCTTGGCCCCGCGCGCGTCGCGCAGGCGGCGCACGATGACGTCTTCCGGCAGGCCGAGAATTTCGCCGACGCGCCGGATCGTCGGCTCGAGGTTTTTCAGACCCACCTGCTCGGGGATGAGAAACACCCGGTAGTCGGGGCTCGTCACCGCGAGCATTTCGCCGAAGCGATCGTAGAGGATGCCGCGCGGCGGCGCGATGATGCGCTGGTCGAAACGGTTGTCGCGCGCTTCTTCGGTATAGGTGTCGGTGACGAGGTTTTCGGCCTGCAGGTACGCAAGCCGCGACACGATTGCGCCCATCACGACGGTGGAGCCGCCGGAGATGAGAATGGCGCGTCGGTTGAAGACGCTGTGGAGGTCGCGTTTCGCCGTCGTCATCGATCAGACCGTGTTTGAATCCATGTAGAGCGGACGCACGAAGGGAAACAGCGCCGCCGTCACCGCGCAGGCCTGCGCGAAGGGTGTCAGTCCCGCATAACCGCCGAGCGCCCACGGCGCGACGAACGCCGCCACCCCGCACAAGCCCACGCACATGGCGATGAACCCCGCCCACAGCGAGAGAATGTTGGGCGAGCGCATCGCCGACGCCGCGACCCGCCCGATGAGATAGGCCGCGAGATAGAGGATCATGTAGAGACCGATCGGCCCGCCTGCGATCCAGTCCTGCAGAAAGCCCAGACCTGCCAGTGTCGCAGGCGCGCGCACGCCGCGCCACGCCTGCAGCTTTTCCATTTCATCGGCTTCCGCCGCCCAGCCATAGGCGGCCCAGAGCGCGGCCATCGGCGTCCACGGGTGAGCGGCGACGGCGCCGAGCGGAAACGCCGGCAGGATCACGCTGATCAGCGCCAGGACGAGCCCGATGATCCGCAATCCGCCGCGCTGCGTGTCAGGGGTGAGGAAGCTCGTCTTCATAGCGGCCCGGGCGTCGGCGCAGGCGCAGGCGGCGGCGTCACGTCGGGCGCGGGCGGCGCCACGTCGCCTTCGTCGGCGGCGGGCGTCACGGGCGCGAGCGGACGCAGACGCGTCTTCGGCGGCGCGGCGATGGAAGGCGGCGGCAAGGCGGCGATCACCGGCTGCGGGGTCGCCACCACAAGAGGCGTCGGCGGACCGGGATCGTTCACCAGCGAGGTTTCCGGCGCCTCGACGGGCGCAAACGGCATCAGGCGCACGTAGTCGATGGGATGGGCGGACGTCGCGAGACGCGCGCGCCAGACGCCGTCGTCGTCGCGGTGTGCAAAGCCCACCAGCAGTCCACGCGGAAACACGCCGCCGTCCCCGGAGGTGACGATGCGCTCGCCTTCGCGCAGCACGCCCGCGGGCGCCTGGTATTCCAGCCGCGGTGAATTGATCGCGGCGGCGCCGGTTTCCATGCGCGGCGCGGCCGACGCATCGCCCGCGAGCATGGCGCGCGCGCGGCTCTGCAGACCCATGACCGGGATCTTGGAGTTGAAGTCGTCGAGGATGAGCACGCGCGAGGAGCGCTGCCCCACCGCCACCACGCGCCCGATCAGGCCGTTTTCGTTCAATGCGATGTAGCCGCGCTCGACGCCGTGATCGGCGCCGGCGTTGGCGAGCAGCGTGCGCTTGAACGGGCCGCCGGCGTCAAGGATGAGGCGCGCGGAAATCGTGCGGTCCGTCTGTGCGCCGACGCCAAAGGCCTCGCGCGGCATCTTCAGCAGCGCTTCGTAGCGTTCCAGCCGTTCGGCGAGCGCCAGCGATGTCTCGCGCCACTGGCGCAGGTCGCGGTTTTCCTTTTCCAGCGCCTCGATGCGTTCGGCGGCCTTCCAGCTGTCGCCCACGCGCTTGAAGAAGGCGCCGGTCGCCGCGGCTGGCCCTGCGCCCGCGCGCACGCCAGCGGCGGTCACATCGTCGCCGGCGGAGACGCCGCCGTCATTGCGCGTGAACACGAACGCGGCCGCCACGGCGATCAGCACGAGCGCGGAAATGGCGCCGATGGTGATGCGTATGCCGGCGCCGCGTTGCGCTCTGCTTCTGCGTCTCGCCAAGCGCGTTATCCCTTGCCGTATTGGCCCTCAACTGTCCGGCTGAACACTAGCCGCTTCGCGCTCAGACGTCAGGCGTCAAAAGCCGTCGGCCTTCCGGCGTGTTCAGGTGCTCCAGCGCCTTGCCGCAGCCGAGCACGACGCACGCGAGCGGATCGTCGGCGATGGAGACGCGGATCGAGATGCGCTCGGCGAGCACGACATCGAGGTTGCGCAGCAGCGCGCCGCCGCCGGTCAGCATGATGCCGACGTCGTAGATGTCGGCGGCCAGTTCCGGGGGCATGTTGTCGAACGCCTGCTTCACCGCTTCCACCATCTGCGCGACGGGATCGGTGAGCGCTTCGGCGACCATGGCCTCCGTGACGGCGACTTCCTTCGGCGTGCCGCCGATATTGTCGCGGCCCTTGATCATCAGCGTGAGGCCCTGGCCCTCGTCGGGCGCCTTGGCCGTGCCGATTTCCTTCTTGATGCGCTCGGCGGTGGAGTCCCCGATCAGCAGGTTCTCCGTGCGGCGCAGATACTGGATGATGGCTTCGTCCATCTTGTCGCCGGCGACGCGGAGCGAACGGCTCCACACGACGCCGCCGAGGGACAGCACCGCGATTTCCGTCGTGCCGCCGCCGATGTCGACGACCATGCAGCCGGCCGGATTGTCGATCTGGAGACCCGCGCCGACCGCCGCCGCCACCGGCTCCTCGATCAGCTTCACATCGCGGGCGCCCGCAGCCTGCGCGCTCTCGAGGATCGCGCGGCGTTCCACCGGGGTCGCGCCCGTGGGCACGCAGATGACAATGCGCGGGCTGATCAGCGTCGGCCGCGGCATCACCTTCTTGATGAACTGCTTGATCATCTCCTCGGCGACGTCGAAGTCAGCGATCACCCCGTCCCGCAGCGGACGGATCACGTCCATCATGCGGTGCGTCTTGCCGAGCATGTTCTTGGCTTCAGCGCCTACCGCGTGGACGACCTTGCGCCCCCCCTCGGTCACGTAGGCGACCACGGACGGCTCGTTGAGCACGATCCCGCGACCCTTCACATAGATGAGGGTGTTGGCCGTGCCGAGATCGATGGCGAGGTCCGGAGCAACCAGACCGAAGAAATTACCGAACATCGAACCTCTCAAACGCCGACCGACATGGCTCTCAGCCCCGATGTCCTGCGGTCTAGCGAGCAATCCTTACGTTAATGCAAACCTTTGGCGTCCCCGGCCCCGGAGCCGCCAAATCCTTGCCCCGCACGGGAAAAAGCGCGTCCCCCCCCTCCTCGCGGCCCACTCGGCCGGCGAATCCGGATTTCGACTCACCCCTCTCGCGCGAGTAAGAGCCTGTGCATGACCCATGGATGGCGCGCAAGGGTGCATAGGCAGGGGGACGGAGGCTCCGCTGCCGCTCCCTCTCCTCGATGGGGAGGGTGGTCGCGCAGCGAACGGGAGGGGTGCGCGCGAGATGGCCGGGCGAAGAGCGCGGTTGGGGCGGTGTTTCCGAGTCCCATCCTGCGCCAACCCACCCGGCGCGCGCGGCGCGCCTGCCCTCCCGACTTCGCGGGAGGGAGAGGCGCCAAGCGATTTTCCAAACGACGCTACGTCACCTCTCACCCGTGCTTGCGCCCGCCGCGCGCGCCTTTACGGTGACGGGAACGTCACCGAGCCGAGGCATAAATGCGTTTCGAAGGCACATCGAACTACATCGCCACCGACGATCTGAAAGTGGCGGTCAACGCCGCGATCACGCTGGAGCGCCCGCTCCTGGTGAAGGGCGAACCGGGCACCGGCAAGACGGTGCTGGCCATCGAGGTCGCCAAGGCGCTCGGCTCCCCGCTCATCGAGTGGCACATCAAGTCGACGACGAAAGCCCACCAGGGCCTCTATGAATACGACGCCGTGATGCGTTTGAGGGACAGCCAGCTCGGCGATCCGCGCGCCACCGACATCAAGAACTACATCAAGAAGGGCAAGCTCTGGGAGGCGTTCGAGAGCACCGAGCGCCCGATCCTGCTCATCGACGAAGTGGATAAAGCCGACATCGAATTCCCGAACGATCTCCTGCAGGAGCTCGATCGCATGGAATTCTATTGCTACGAGACCAACGAGACCATCAAGGCCAAGATCCGCCCGCTGGTGATCATCACGTCGAACAACGAGAAGGAACTGCCGGACGCGTTCCTGCGCCGCTGCTTCTTCCACTACATCCGCTTCCCTGATGACGAGACGATGCGCGCCATCATCGACGTCCACTTCCCCAAGATCAAAAGCCGCCTCGTCGGCGAGGCGCTGAAGATCTTCTACGACATGCGGAAAGTCCCGGGCCTGAAGAAGAAGCCGAGCACGAGCGAACTGCTCGACTGGCTGAAGCTGCTGGTGACCGACGACATCGACCCGGAAATCCTGAAGAACAAGGACCCGACGAAGCTCATCCCGCCCCTCCACGGCGCGCTTCTGAAGAACGAGGCGGACGTGCAGCTGTTTGAGCGTCTGGCGTTCCTGGCGCGGCGGGAGCAGCGGGGGAGTTGAGCGTTGGCCGAGCCGGGGGCTATTGCACCGGCTCGACAGCAATCTCCTCGATGAGCGCCGTCTCGAACGCGGCGAATTTGTAGGAGTAGGATTCGACCCGGACCGACACAATGGGCTGCGCACCGCTCAGCGTGTGTCGCTGAAGCGCCGAGTCGTCGTAACTTCCGCGAATGCCATCTTCCGCCGTTGCAACGACGGCTCCGCCCGCGGCCAGGGCGACAACCTTCCATTGCGGGAAAGTGACTCCGCTTGTTCCAGCCGCGTAAAGTTGCGGCATCTGGAATGTGAAGCTGCGCAGCGGTCTTGAGAACGCCATCGCGTACGATGACGGCGTGTTGTCCGTATTGATCTGCGTGAGGAAATTCTGGCTCACTGTGGGAACAATGGCGCGGCCGCCGTACGCTCCCTGATTGTTCTGGAAGACGATGACTGACCCCGCCGGCGTCCGCGACGATATCGTCACGCGAACGGGCCCACTGCGCAGATAAGGTTCAGCCGCAACGACATGACGAGGGGGATCGCTGCCGCTGGCGGCCGAGAAATCGAGCCGGAAATGGCCGGCGGGCAGCGCAGGCAACCGCGACGCGCTTCCGCCCTCTTCGCTACATGACGACAGACACACGCGACCCACGCTTGCGCTCTGGAACCACGGCGTCTGGCGTCCGCCCGTGGCCGTCTGCACTTCCTCACCGACACCATCCAGTGTCTGCAAAATGGTGCCAGGCTTGCCGACCCACGTTTTCAGCGCCGCCGCAAATGGACTGTTGCGCTCGCCGCCGTCCGACGCGGTGCGTCCCGGCGCCGTCGCGAAGGCGATGATGGTGCGCGGCGGCGCCGCGATTTCGGCGAGGCCCCGCGTCGCGGCGGTTGAACGTCCGATACCGCGCACCCGCGTTTCCCATGGATTGTTCCGGCACGCGTCGAACAGGAGCAAGTTCACGCCCGGCGCGCGCAGCTGTTTCAGCTGCTCGGTGATCTCCGTGGTCGAGACGGCCACACGGCGCAGGATGGTCTGCACCTGATTGGTGGGCATGTTTGCGAAGTCAGCGGCGGGGAGTTGCGCCTTCACCGGAATCACAAAGTTCGCGCCGTACACCTGGATGGCGTGCCCCGCATAATAGACCACCACCTGCGCGGTATCCGGCGCGGCCGCGACCTTCGTGCCGAACGCCGCGAGTGCGGCGCTCATCGCGGCGCCGTCGGCGTTGGTCACATGGTCCACGCGAAAGCCGATCCGTGTCAGCGCGTCGCGGATATCGCCCGCGTCGTTCAGCGGATTGCGCAGGTCCGGTACGAAGCCGCGCGACTCCGAAGACGCAGCGCCCGCCGCGCTCGCATCGATCCGCGCGTCCCCATCATAATCCGCATTGCCGATCACCAGCGCGAGCTTCACCGGCGGCGCTTGCGCGTCGCCCATGCCCGCCGCCAACACCAGAACCGCCGCCAGTACGAATGCCGCCCACCGCATCGCTGTCTCCCTGTCCCGAGACGGGAGATTAATGACGCTTTTGGGAAATGCGCAATCGGGACTGGCTTTCCTCGTGCGCGACCCAAATTAGGGGGATCGCGGACTCCTTCATCCCTCGCTTTCCGCGCGCCGCGCAGAAACTCTTCCATGGCGCACAAGCGCTCCGCGTCTCCGCTGCAGAAAAATCGCCAAAACAATCCGACCGGGTCGCGAGTTCTTTCATCATCCCCCTTGCCCGATGAGCGCTGAGGCTCACGCGAGAAAAGGAGGGCGGTGATGACGTTGCTAAGTTTCCTGCCCGAGATCGCGGTGCCGCCGGCGCATCGTCGCCACGCCGACGCCGCCATGCACACGGCGCGGCGCGGGCTGATCAAGCTGATGGGCCAGTTCGGCGATCCGGAAGACGTCCCGCGCCGCAATCACGTGGAGCCGCGCGCGATCGCGTGGGCGCGCACGCAGTTGCGGCGCCTGCACGATATCGTGCGCTACACGCTCGCGCTGTTTGCGATCCATCTCGATGTGCCGCCGTTGAAGGCGCGTGTGAATACCGCGTCGACGCACGCGCCGAAAAAGCCCGTCACGCAGGAAGCGAAGACGTGGCGCGTGAACCTGCGCCTGCTGCGTAGCGCCAACGTGCCCACGGGCCGACCGGCGCCGCCGCATCTTGTGCATGCGACGCACGATCCGTTGCTCTCGCTCGCACGCAGCATGGAAGCGCTGCGGCGCGTGCTCGCGAACCCGCTGCCGCATGCGCGTCGTCTCGCGCGCGCGATCCGCGCATCGACGGTCGTCGCGCGGTTTCGGCAACTCAACGCCAAGCCGCCGGAAGGCCGTGACGACTATTTCGCGGAACGCCGCGACATGCTCCACACGACCGCCTGGGCGCTCGACATGTTCTACCGCCCCAAGCGCTATCGCGAGGATTCCAGTTGAGCGCGCGCCTGCGCCTGGCTGCCACAACCGCGAAAGCAGACGCTTTCGCGGGCGATGACGCTTGTGCGGACGCGCGACGGGAGGACCGCCGGCGCCCTCGCCGGCACACTGTGTCCGATCAAGGCGGGGTCGTTCGGGACGTTCGACTTTGCCGGCGAGGGCGCCGGCGGTCCTTGTCGCCCCACACCGGCCCCTACAAATCACACCCCCCAAATCGCACCCGGGCCCGCGACAGCGCCGCCCGACACCCTATATCGTTACAGCAGACTCAGAACCCGGAGACAGATGATGGCCGACGGCCTCGCAGGCAGCCACGAAGGCGCCCCCCTCGACCTCGACGCCGCCCAGAAGATCCTTGCCGACGCGGCCCACGGCGCCGATGACGGCGAACTCTTCGTGGAGGACAGCCGGTCGGAAAGCTTCCTGTGGGACGACGGGCGGCTCAAGTCCGCGAGCTATGACGCGAGCCGGGGCTTTGGCCTGCGCCTCGTCGCCGGCGAGCGGGCGGGCTACGGCCATTCGAGCGTCCTCGACGAGGACGCCGTCCGTCGCGCGGCCGACGCCGCCAAACTCGCCATTCGCGGTCACGGCGGCACGCTCGACGTCGCCCCGCCGCGCACCAACGCGAAACTCTACAGGGACGTCGATCCCCTCGCCGCGCCGGGTTTCACCGACAAGACCGATCTTCTTGCGGAGATCGACGCCTACGTCCGTGCGAAGGATTCCCGCGTGGTTCAAGCCACCGTCTCGCTTGCGGGCTCGCGCCGCGCCGTGACCATCGTGCGCCCCGACGGCGAACGCTACGAGGACGCGCGCCCGCTCGTGCGGGTGAACGTTTCGGTGACGGTGGAGAAGAACGGGCGCCGTGAGTCGGGCTCGTCGGGAATCGGCGGGCGGCAGTCGTATGAAGCCTTCATCGCGCCGGAACGCTGGAAGCAGGTGGCCGACGAGGCGCTGCGCATCGCGCTCGTGAACCTCGAATCGATTCCCGCGCCTGCCGGTGAAATGGACGTGGTGCTTGGGCCGGGCTGGCCGGGCGTGCTGCTGCACGAAGCGGTAGGCCACGGTCTCGAGGGCGACTTCAACCGCAAGGAAACCTCTGCTTTTGCAGGCAAAATCGGCCAGCGCGTCGCGAGCCCCGGCGTCACCGTCGTCGACGACGGCACGTTCAACGACCTGCGCGGATCGCTCACCATCGATGACGAAGGCACGCCCACATCGCGCACCGTGCTCATCGAGGACGGGATTTTGAAGGGCTATCTGCAGGACCGGATGAATGCGCGACTGATGAAAGTGTCGCCGACGGGCAACGGTCGTCGCGAAAGTTATGCGCACACGCCGATGCCGCGCATGACCAACACCTTCATGACCGCAGGCGACAAGGAACCCGAAGAGATTTTGCGCTCGCTGAAGAAGGGCGTGTACGCGACGAACTTCGGCGGCGGCCAGGTCGACATCACGTCCGGCAAGTTCGTGTTCCAGTGCACGGAGGCCTATCTCGTTGAAAACGGGAAGGTTATTGCCCCCATCAAGGGCGCGACCCTGATCGGCGACGGCCCCACGTCGCTCACGCGCGTGACGATGGTCGGCAACGATCTCAAGCTCGACGAAGGCGTCGGCACCTGTGGAAAAGGCGGACAGAGCGTGCCCGTCGGCGTGGGCCAACCGACGCTCTACATACAGGGTCTGACGGTCGGCGGACTCTGAGGCGCAAGATGTAGCGTCAAGAATCTGACGCACCCCATCTTCTCGACTCAGTTTTTTTGTGCGTAAGAGTCGGAGCGTTTCGACGCATGGGAGACGAAAACTATGGCGACGAAGACTGCTCCGAAGAAGGCCGCTGCCAAGGCTCCGGCCAAGGCGGCGAAGAAGGCGGCCCCGAAAAAGGCGGCCAAGAAGGTTGCGAAGAAGAAGTAATCTTCTTCCTCGCACGAAATTCAGGCGCCGGACCGCAAGGTCCGGCGCCTTTTCATTTGTGCAGCAGGCAAAGGCTTTTCATGCCGTAGCCGAAACGATCCAGACGGCGCCCGGCAACGCAACACCCCCAGGCGCTGCGAACGGCTCAAGCGCCTCGGTCAGCGCCGCAACCACGGAATCGCGTTTGTCTTCGCCCGCCTCGCGCAACATGGCGCCGGCCGGTCCCATCTGCGTCGACCACCACGCTGCATCCGCCACATCACTGCCCATCTTCATCGGCGCATCGAACGGCTCGAGTTTCACATCGCGCCACCCCGCCCCTTCGAGAATCGCGCGCGTGCGCGTCGCATCGCCAAACGCGAACGGCCCCGGCGCCAGCGGATCGGCGGGAGTCTTCGGCGGCCCCAGCACGCCGATCGCCGCCACGGCCGGCAATCGCGCCCACTCATTCTCGGCAAACGTGCGCCAGCACACGAACGCCATCCGCCCGCCCGGCTTCATCGCCAGTCGCAGGTGCGCAAAAGCGGCCTGCGGATCGTCGAAGAACATCACGCCGAAGCGGGAAAAAAGAAGATCGAACGGCCCGCCCAGTTTCGCCGAAGACGCATCGCCCTCAGCGAAACGCACATGCTGCAGCCCCGCTTCCGCCGCCCGCGCATCTGCCCTCGCGAGCATCGGCGCCGAGACGTCGACGCCGAGCACTTCGCCACCGGGAGATACGGCCTTCGCGAGGAAAAGACTTGTGTCCCCGCACCCACATCCTATATCTAGGACAACTTCCCCAGATCGCGGCGCAGCCACCTTCAACGCCGCCGCACCGAAGGGTGCGATCGACGCGTCCAGCCGCGCCTGCTCTCGCACCCACCGTTGGCCCAGATCGTCATTCCAGAGGGCGATCTGGTCGGCATTCGCAGCGGTCATGTATTCTCTCCGTGCCCCGCGCATCCAACCGGCGGAGGGGCAGCATCCTCCAATCGGGAGGCGCATGAAAGCGACGAACGGCGACGTGCGGCCCCATGTTCGCCACATTGTGGGTATTCTCGATAAACAATAATAAACTAACGATCCTCGATAATTCGCGGACGGAACCCCTGGGGAAACGGATGAAAAACGCAGCGAGCCTGGCGGCGCTTCTGGCCATGACAGGGCTGGCGCATGCGGAGACGACCACCGCCGGCGCCGAGGCCGGTGCGGGTGACGTCGACCCGCCGCCCGTTTCCGCTGCGCCCACGGCGCCGGCGACGACCGGCCGTGCGGCCACGGAAGGCGCGGTCGCCTACGCCCCCGATTTCTTCGCCCAGTATGCCCCTCAGACCGCGCTCGACATGGTCCGCCGCGTGCCCGGCTTTTCCGTCGACTCCGGCTCTGACCGGCGCGGCTTTTCGGGAACAGGCGGCAACGTCCTCATCGACGGCGCGCGCCCAAGCGCCAAGAGCCAGGGACTGGAAGACATCCTTGGCCGCATCCCGGCCAAGCAGGTTGTGCGCCTCGAACTCATCCGCGGCGCCTCGAGCGGCGGGCCAGTCGGTGCTCGTCAACGTCGTGCGCACCGCGAGCGCGGGATCGGGCCGCTATGAAGCGGACTTCGAACGCTCGCAAAGCGGACGTGTCACGCCGCGCGGCGAGCTCTCCTACAACGGGCGCTTGGGCGACGTGGAGTTCACCGTCGGCGCCGAACGCTGGCTCGAGGAGCGCCCGCTCTCCGGCGGCCGCCTCATCCGCGACGGACAGGACAACCTGATCGGGTATCGCACCGACACGACGCCGCGCACATGGCGCCAGGCCAAGACCAACGGCGCGATCACAGCGCCACTTTTCGGCGGCACGTTCAACCTGAACGCCTCGGGCGGACGCTGGAATTTCAAGACGGATCTGGAATCGGCGGGCTTCGATCAACTTTCGAACCCCACGGACTCCTTCCGTCTCTCCATCAACGAGCGCGAGCGCAACCGGGAAATCGGCGGCGATTGGGAGCGCCGCTTCGGCGACTGGAATCTGAAGCTCGTCGGCCTCGACCGCCGCTTCTGGTACGCCAACGACGAACGCACGCTCTCGCGTGACGAGACCGACCGTCAGGTGGAAATCCTGCGCCAGCGCCGTCGCGTCGAGTTGCAGGAAAGCATCGGCCGCGCGACCCTGGGCTGGAACGTGTCGCCGGAGCACCGCGTGGAGATCGGCGGCGAAAGCGCGCTGAACGTGCTCTATGCGGTGACCAACCTCACTGTCGATGAGGGCGCGGGCCCCGTCGTGTTTCCCTTGCAGGGCGCCAACGCCACCGTGGAGGAAGAGCGGTTCGAAGGCTTCGTCACGCACAACTGGAAAGTCACACCGCGCTGGACGCTCGAGACCGGCGTGACCGTGGAAAACTCCACGATCTCGCAATCCGGCGGCGGCAATGCAAGCCGCAGTCTCACCTACTGGAAACCCAGCGTACAGGTGTCGCGCCAGATCGGCGAACGCGACCAGATCCGCGTGAAATTCCTGCGTGACGTGAGCCAACTCGACTTCGGCGACTTCGTCAGCTCCGCCACGCTCGCCGATAACACCGTCTCCGCCGGCAATCCCGATCTGCGGCCGCAGGCGACGTGGCGTCTGCAGGGCACGATCGACAAGCGCTTCGGCAAGAACGGCGCCGTCGCGCTCGAACTCACGCGCGAGTGGATCGAGGACGCTTCTGATCTCGTGCCGATCCTCGATACGCTGAGCGGCGACTTCTTCGATGCGCCCGGCAATATCGGCGAAGGCGAGCTGTTCGGCGTGCGCCTCACCGGCACGCTGCCGCTCGATTTCATCCTGAAGGGCGCACAGCTGAAGCCGGAGCTTTCTTGGGCCGAAAGCGAAGTCACCGATCCGGTCACCGGCAGGACGCGTCAGGCTTCAGGCTTCGCCGAGACAGAGGTGGAGATTGAATTCCGGCACGACATCACGTCGATGAAACTCGCCTACGGCTTCGAGTACTTCAAACGCAGCCAGGTGCAGTTCTTCCGCGTGGGCGAACTGGAAACCTACGAGGAAGGCCCCTTCCTCGACGGCTTCGTGGAGACGACGCGCTTCACCGGCATGAAGGTGCGGCTCTTTGCGTGGAACCTGCTCGACTCCGAATTCCGCCGCGAGCGCCGCTTCTCCAGCCCCAACCGCAACGGCGCGGTGTTCCTCGACGAGGAACGCGAACGCCAGTTCGGGCGGTTCTTCGGGATCGAGGTCAGCGGGAATTTCTGAGGCTAGAACAGCCCCGGCTCTTGCGGCTTCTTCGATTTTACCGGCGCAGGTTCGGGCTCTTCCTCGAACATGGGGTTCTGGTCCCACATGCCTTTGAACGGCGCATCCTCAAGGTAGTCCGGCAGGCGGCAGGCGATCGCCTTCACACCGCTTTTGGCGATGATCTGACGATCAGGCGCCATGTTGCGCAGCGTGTCGGCGTCGATGTCGCCGATGAGGTCGCTACTCTCCTTCGCCATCAGGTGATTGGCGACGCCGAAGAGCTGAAAGACGCCGGCGTTGTTGAAGATCGTGCGCCAGTCCTTCGGATAAAGCCGCTGCAGCTGCGACAGGTCCTGGAAGAATGGCCACACCTGCAGGCCGTAGCCGCGCAGCAGTGTCATGGACTGGCGCAGCGGTCCGAACTCGCCGAGCTGGGCGCACTCATCGAGCAGGAAGAGCGTGGAGCGCTTCGGTCGACGACGACGACCCATGACCGTCAGCATCAGCGCGCCGACCCACAAGCGCAGAAGCGCGCCATGGCTTTCGAGCTTGTCCGGCGGAATGACGATGTAGATCGTCATCGGCGCGCCCTCGCGCACCGCATCGAGATCGATGGACGAGCGCGTCAGCGAGCGCAACGCCGAGTCCGAATTCACGACCTTCAGATAACTCTGCGCCGTTGAGAGAATCCCTGAACGCGTCTGCTCGGTGATCGGCAGGAACGACGAGATGTTCTGCTTGGAGAGCCGGTTCAGGTCCTCGTTGTTCTCGAGCAGCGTGTGCAGGTTGAAAACCGCATCGTCGCTCATCAGCAGTTCGCGGACGCGGCCGAAGTGGCGGTCGCCCGGGGCGGACGTCTCAGCAACGGCCGCGATCACGCCGCTCATCAGCGAGCGGCCCCAGTTGTCCCAGAAGGGCTCCTTGTGGAAGCCAGCGTCGCCCGCGAGCAGCGAGGCGAGCATTTCAGCGTCGGCATCCAGCAGCGCGCCGGGACGGTCGAAGAGGTCGAAAGGGTTCAGGCTGTCCGTGCGCTTGCCTACCGCCTGGAAGGGATCGAGCAGCAGCACCTGCTGGCCCATCTCGCGGCGACGCCGTGCGGTGACGTGCCAGGTCTCGCCCTTGGGGTCGATGACGATCACCGAGCCTTCGAAACGCAGCAGATTGGGGATGATGACGCCCCGCCCCTTGCCGGCGCCCGTGGGGGCGATGGTCAGGAGGTGGCGGTCCTCGCCATAGAAGATCGGCTCTTCCGCAATGATCGGGGCATCGGCCTTTTCGGCGCGTGCTGAAGAAAACCCCATGGCGGCCTTGCCGTCATCGGCGGCCTTCCAGCCCAGCAAGAGATCCATCGCGCCCGGCTCCGGTGGGGGAGCGGTGCGGACCGAAGCCACGGTTGCCCTCTTGCGAGCCATGAGCGAGCGCCTCCTTCGCGCGGGGAAGCGATCGCTCCCCCATCCCGACTATAGAAGTCGCTCTGGATTTAGCCATGAGTGCGGGTGAATTGTGCGCAGCGGCGGCGCTTATGGGCGCGAAAGTGGCGAGTGGTTAATGCCACCCGCCACGTTCGGAAAATTACCCAGGCCTTTCAGTGAACGTCGGCCATCCACTTCTTGATGAAGGGCGAGAGCACGAAGAGGATAAGGCCCGCTGCGATGCCGAGAATGCCGACTGCAGTGAACACCGTCACGTAGCTCTCCAGCTGCCCCGCCGGATCGACCACCTGCCCGCCGATCGTCTGTGACGACGTCCGCTGGGCGATGATCGCCGCGAGGATGTGCGCCAGCGAACTCGACAGGAACCACACGCCCATCATCAGCCCGACCACGCGCGCTGCCGACAGCTTGGTGATCATCGACAGCCCCACCGGCGAGATGAAGAGTTCGCCCGTGGTGTGCAGCAGATAGAGCAGCGCGAGGAAGATCAGCGGCACCTTGAAGTCCGGGCCCGCGAACTGCGCGCCGGCGACGAGGATGAAGAAGCCGATGCCGACCTGGAACAGCGCCAGCGCGAACTTCACGGGCGTGGACGGCTCCAGCTTGCGCTTGGAGAGCCACACCCACATGGCGCTGAACGGAATGGCGAGCAGCACGATGAAGCCCGCGTTGAAGGACTGCGTCTGCGCCGCCGTCATCACGACGCCGGGCACGATGGTGAGGTCCGTCGAGCGTTCGGCGAAGAGCGACAGCGAGGAGCCCGCCTGCTCGAACAGCATCCAGAAGATGACGCTGAACATGATGAGCACGAGCGCGGCGATCATCTTGCCCCGTTCTTCGCCCTTGAACGCCAGCACGGCGTAGCCGAGCACGGCGACGAACAGCGTCGGCACGAGGATTGGCAGCACCTGCTCCATGAGCTCGGTCTGCTGCACCAGCATCCACGCCGGAATGACCGCCACGAGACCGCCGACCCAGAAGAGGCCTTCCGTCAGCGCGCCGATGGGCTTCGGCGGATCAGCTTTGCCCATCAGGTGTTTCTGGCCCATCAGGTACTGCACGAGGCCGAACAGCATGCCGACGCCGGCGGCGCCAAAGCCGTACTTCCAGCCATAGGTCTGGCCGAGATAGCCGCAGACAAGCGTCGCGAGGAACGCACCGAGGTTGATGCCCATGTAGAAGATGGTGAAGCCGCCATCGCGACGGGGATCGCCGGGGCCGTAGAGCGCGCCGACCGTGGTCGAGATATTCGCTTTCAGGAACCCGACGCCGATGATGATCAGCGCGAGCGAGAGATAGAGAATCTGGACGTAGAGTGGCTCCTGTTCCACGCGGCTTTCATAGCCGCCGGCCGCCAGGCGACGGACTTCACGTCCGTCCGCCGCCACTGCCACGGCGTCCGTCGTCGAGCCTTCCTTGAGCTTGAACGCCGCGCCGTTGATGTCGACGACCGCATCGCCTCCCTCGGCGCGGACGGGATATTCGCCACGCCCCGTGATGACGAGTTTCGACGCCGGGACTTCGCCGCAGGTGAGGCCCACCGAAGTGCAGAGCGAACGCACGAGCGTCGCCGGTTCGGATTCAACCGTATAGGCGTCGCCCGCCAAGCGCTCCGCCGCACCACCCGCTACCGGCGTCAGATCGGCGAAGCTCTTGTTGTCGAATTTCAGCTCGTGCGTGCCCTCGGGCAGCGTGATCTGTAGTTTGCGGTCATCGCCGCGACCATCGGCGGCGACGAGATAGCTCTCCCCGCCCGCATCCAGATACTGCTTCGAGCCGCCGCCCTCGAACGCCATGCCGAAGTGGCCGAGCACGAGAAAGAGCGCACCGATCGTCACCGCCTTGCGGGCGCCAAGGAAGCGGTCGGCGATCACGCCGCCGATCACCGGGATCAGATAGACGAGCGCCGCATACGCCCCGTAGAGGCCCTGCGCCTTGTCGTCGGAAAAGAGGAAGTGCTGCGTGAGATAGATCACCAGCAGGGCGCGCATGCCGTAGAAGGAGAACCGTTCCCACATCTCGGTGAAGAAGAGGGTCACGAGGCCACGCGGGTGGCCCATGAATTCCGCGCCGGTCGCCGGCGTCTGCGGGGGCGTCGGGGCCCCCGTATCCGATACGCTCATCCGATGTTCTCCCCCGCGCTCTCTTACGGCGCAGTCATTTGACCGAGACAGAGCACACGGTCGCGGGCGGTTTCAAGCGCCTTGCGCCGAAGTGATGGAACCGGGGATGAACGGATGCGCCCCTGAGGGGCAGGATTTCGATCAGATGCCCTCGACAGGGCATCTTCGTGCCTCGCGCCTCAGACGCCGGGTCGGCGCACCCACCAGAAGGCGTTGCCGCGCGCCGAGGAGCCGTCGAGGTCGAAGCCCAACCGCCGCAGCGTGCGGATCGACGCCTTGTTGGTCATGGCGCAGCCGGCGATGATCTGGATCGCGCCGTGGTCTTCCAGCCGCTTGATGACCGCCGCCGCCGCCTCGGTCGCAAAGCCCTGCCGCCGCCACCCGGAAGCGATGGCGTAGCCGATCTCGTAGCCCTCGCCGCCGCGCAGCGGTTCGAAGCGCACCTCGCCGATCAGCGAGCGCGCGACTTCGTGGATGACCAGCATGTGACGGGGTTTGGAATCGACGGTCGTGGAGCGGCCCGCGCCGAACACGTGCTCACCGCGCCAGCCGTCGTCGACCTGCGCATCGATGGACGCCTCAAGCGCCGCACGTCCTCGATTCGCTGCGATGATCACCTCGGAGGTGACCGGTTCGAGCCTCAGACGCTTCGTATAGAGCACATGAGAGAGCGACATGGATCATGAAGGTGGGCTGCGTCGCGGCGGTGCGCAAGGGGAAGTGTGCAGGACGCGAAGGTGAACCACTCTAAGGCAGGATCGCTACCCACTCTGCCCCTCGTCACACCGTCTCCTTCTCTCTCGGCGCCGAGACGTCGCGCGTCCTGCTCTCGAACTTGGGTTTGGGCAGGAGCCGAAAGCGGGACTGGCACCAGGCGAAGTCAACGCCGATGTCCAAGAGCGCGTCGGAACGCCCGCACGGGCACGCAAACTCCAGCACCGCCCAGACGCGATAGGTCTCGCCGGCGACGAGCGGCACCGGCTCTCCCGTGACATGGTTCGCGGCGGCGTTGACGCAGAGAACAATATCGTCGTGGCCGACAGCGTAGCTCATGGCTTCCATCCCTTGCGGTGACGGGGAAGATACGCCCCGGCGCGCGCGCGGCAAGCCGCTAGTACGCGCACGCCTCGAACACCTTCGTCATGTCGCCCTTCCAGTCCGTCTTCCAGCGTTCGAGCAGACGTTCGGCGGGCGTGACGCCGGTGGCGACGATGTCGTCGAGTTCGGCGAGGAAGTGCGTTTCGTCATCGCCGCCGGCGTTGAGCTTGTTGCGACTCTTCAGCCCCTGACGGGAAATCGCCAGCGCCTGCTGGGCGACATCGCGCGCGGTCATCCCGCGGATCGGAGCCTTGAGACCCAACACGCCGACGCTGCGGCGCAGGGCTTCGCGATCTTCCGCCGTCCAGCATTTCACGAGGCTCCACGCCGCTTCGAGCGCCGCGTCGCAGTAGAAGATGCCCGCCCAGAAGGCCGGCAGCGCGCACAGGCGCGACCACGGGCCCGCATCGGCGCCGCGCTGTTCGATGTAGGTTTTCAGACGCACTTCCGGGAAGATCGTCGAGAGGTGATCTTCCCAATCGGTGAGCGTGGGCTTCTCGCCCGGCAGGCCGGGGAGTTTGCCAGCGAGGAAGTCACGGAAGCTCTGCCCCGCCACGTCGATGTATTTGCCGTTCCGGTAGACGAAATACATCGGTACATCGAGGGCGTAGTCAGCGTATTGCTCGAACCCGAAGCCTTCATCGAAGACGAAGGGCAGCATGCCGGTGCGATCGGGATCCGTGTCGGTCCAGATCTGCGCGCGGTATGAGAGAAACCCGTTCGGGCGCCCTTCCATGAACGGCGAGTTGGCGAAGAGCGCCGTCACGATCGGCTGCAGCGCCAGCGATACGCGCATCTTCTTGCGCATGTCGTTTTCCGAGCCGTAGTCGAGATTGGTCTGCACCGTACACGAGCGGAACATCATCTGCCGGCCGAGACGCCCGACCTTCGGCATGTAGTCCCGCATGATCTTGTAGCGGCCCTTCGGCATGATCGGCGTTTCTTCCAGCGACCATTTCGGCGAGACGCCGAGACCGAGAAACGCGATGCCGAGATTGCCCGCCACGTCGCGCAGCTGCGCGAGATGCACGCCCACTTCCGAGCACGTCTGGTGCAGATGTTCGAGCGGCGCGCCGGAAAGCTCGAACTGGCCGCCGGGCTCGAGGCTGATCGAGGCGCCGTCCTTCTTGAGACCGATGATGGTCTCGCCTTCCATGATGCGGTCGTAGGCGTACTTCTCGGCGAGCCCGTTCAGGAGCTGGCGGATGCCGAACGGCCCCTCATAGGCCACTGGCGAATGATCGCGGACGTGGAAGCCGAATTTCTCGTGCTCGGTGCCGATGCGCCAAGTCTTCGGATCGGGCTTGTTGCCCTTCTCGAAATGCTCGACCAGTTCGGCATGGCTTTCGATGGGGCGCGCCCGTTCTTTCGTCTCGGCCATGACGCTTCCTCTTCCCTCTTGAACCGGGGATGTGGCGCCGCGACCGGCCCGCCGCAAGGTCGCCGCAATTCAGATCGGCTTCTACCAGTCGCCCCATGACGACTGGATGACGGCCAGCGCCGCGATGGCGGCCGTTTCCGCGCGCAAAATTCGCGGGCCAAGCGAAACCGGGATCACGAACGGCAGGCTGCGCAGCAGACGCCGCTCCTCCGCATCGAAGCCGCCTTCGGGACCCGTCAGCAGCGCCAGGGACGGCGCATTCACATCCCTCAGGGCTTCGCCGATGGGTCGCGCGCGGCCTGTTGCTCCTCCCCAAGCGGCGCCGGGATCGTCGCCCGCTTCATCGGCATAGACGAGCGGCCTTTCCCCATCCCAACCGTCGAGAATGCGACCGAGCGGCAGCGGTGCAGCGATATCAGGAATGTCGAGGCGCTCGGTCTGTTCCGCCGCTTCGATGGCGATGCGGCGCAGACGGTCGATGCGCACCGTCTCCGCCACGGTGCGCCGCGTGATGACGGGCTGCAGCATGCGCACGCCGAGTTCTGTAGCCTTCTCGACGATGAGATCGGCCCCGTGACGTTTCACCGGGGCGAAGTAGAGCGCGAGATCGGGCGTTGCGGTCTGCGTGCGCGTCTGGGTCGTTATTGTCAGGCCGACGCCTTTGCGCCCGATGGGCGTGAGGCTTGCGTCCCACTCCCCGTCGACGCCGTTGAACACGCGCACGCCGGCGCCCGGCTGCAGCCGCATCACGCTCGTCAGATAACGTGCCTGCCCCTCCTCCAGCGGCGCCAAAGCGCCGAGGGCGAGAGCATGTTCGACGTAGAGGCGCGGCGCAGGCATGGCGCCTTGCTCGCGCAACACCCCCTTCGATGCAAGTGACGGCCTTGACCTCGCCGCCTTCGCCGGGGAGGAACAGGCATGGCCACGCTTCCCCGCATAGAGGTCCTCAAGGGCGACGTCTCCAAGGTGCAGCTCACCTCCGAGACCCGCGTCGAGCCCGCCGCGAAGGGCCGGCCCGCGCGCAACGTGCCGGTCAACAAGATGCGCGTACACCTGCGCGACAGCGTCAGCGGCCGCGACGCCGACGCGGTCTTCACCAACTCAACCGTCGGCGTGCACCAGGGCCATCTGATCGCGTTCGCACGCGCTTTCGTGCGGGGGCGACGCGGCCCCGTGATGCTGACGCTCATCAACGAGAGCACCGGCCAGCGCGAGGAATTTCCCGAAGGGTTCGCGCAGGCCATCCGCACGGAGTTCTTCGGGCCACGCTGGAAGGCGTTCGGCGCCTCAAGCGCCATCTTCCTGGTCGGCTGGCTCTGGAACGCGTTGTTCGCGCAGCCGACGCCGGGCGTGTGGCTGGGCCTGTGGCCGCTCTTTCTGGCGTTCCTTGCATTTCCGGTTCTATGGGCGGGCGTCGCAGCGCTCGACAGCCTCACCCGCGTGCGCAGCGACGGCGCGGCGGCGAACGCGATCCGCGCCGAGATCGCGCGCCAGACCTCGGGCCCGCGCGACGTGACCCACGAGATCGAAGGACCTCGCGACGACCCCGGCGGCATGGCGATCCTCCCGCCGCCCCGCTAGTCTCGCGCGCATGCGCACCCTTCTCCTCGCCGTCGCCGCCCTCGCCTTCGCCGCCAGCGCCGATGCCGCGCCGCTCGATCCGGCGCTCTCCCGCGAAGTCGACGCCATCGCCAACGAGACACTGCGCACCTCCGGCGTGCCGAGCGCGTCCATCGCCATCGTCCGTGACGGCGAGATCGCCTACGCACAAGCCTACGGCCAGGCGCGACGCGGCGTGCGCGCGACGACCGAGACGCGCTACGCCATCGGCTCGATCTCCAAGCAGTTCACCGCCGCCGCGATCCTGATGCTCGCCGAGGACGGCAAGCTCACGCTCGATGATCGCATCGATCCCTATGTGCCGACGCTGACGCGCGGACGCGACATCACCATCCGGCAGATCCTCAGCCACACCTCTGGCTATCGCGATTACTGGCCGCAGGATTTCGTCCCCGGCCTCATGCAGCGCGAGACGAACGCGCAGGCCACGCTCACGCGCTGGGCGCGCATCCCGCTCGACTACGAACCGGGCGCGGAATACCGCTATTCGAACACCGGCTTCACCGTCGCCGGGCTCATCGTGGAGAAGATCGCGGGCCAGCCGCTGCATCAGGTCCAGCAGACGCGCATCTTCAACCGTCTCGCCATGACTGGCGCGACGGAGATCGACAGCGGCCCGCTCACCGGCGCGCTCGACTCGCAAGGACACGCCCGCTGGGCGCTCGGTCCCGTGCGACCCGCAGTGAAGGAAGGTCGCGGCTGGCTCTACGCCATCGGCGAGCTGGCGATGCGGCCGACCGATCTCGCGCTCTGGAACATCGCGCTGATGAAGGGGACGCTGCTGAAGCCGGAGTCGCTGCGCGCGATGACGACCTCAGTGATGCTGACCAGCGGCCAGCCCGCCAACTACGGCGCCGGCCTCGATGTACGCACCATCAACGGCAAGCGCGTGTGGAGCCATGGCGGCGCCGTCAGCGGCTACCTCGCCAACAACGTCATCTACGCCGACGAGAACCTCGCGCTCACGGTGCTGACCAACGGCGAATTCGGCGGCGTGCAGGATGCGCTCACCGCCCGCCTCGCCTTTCTGCTGCGCGCACAACCGCCCAAGGTGATCGCCGCGCGCGACATGCTCGCGCAATTCCAGGTCGGCCGGATCGACCGCACGCGCTTCACCCCCAACGGCAGCGCTTACTACGACGACGCGGCTGTGCGCGAACTCTCCCGCGTACTTCGACCCCTCGGCCCCGCCCGCCTCATCACCCAGCAGGCCGACCGCCTGCGCGGCGGGCTCACCGTGGAAGTCTTCAACGTCACCTTCGCCGACCGCCGCGCCACCATCGTCGTCCGCGCCGATCCCGCCACCGGGCGCTACGAACAGTTCGTCGTCGATTTCGGAACCTGAGCTTTATCGCGTGATCAGGAGCCGCGCGCGGCGGACCAGCCGGAACTACGCATCATGCGTGCACGTTCTCGTCAGGCTGTTCCCGCAACATTTCCAAGAATGTGCATGTATGGCTATTCCGGCCGGACACAGGGGGCTTTGAACACAGGATCGCACAAGACAGATGAACCGCTCCCGCACCATTCGCACGACCAATCTCTCCGCCAAGCGTGCTGAACACATTCGCGTCCACGCCATGAAATCCGCTGCCAGGATTGCCGACAAGACGGGCGTCACAAAGCCAGCGGCGCGTTGATCACGCCCTGCGCGCTTCCAATCTCGCTTCCTGCGCCGTCTTGCCGGCCCACCGCTTGAACGCACGCGAGAACGCGGCGGGATCGGAGAAGCCGACGAGATAAGCCGTCTCGTTCACGGACGCCTTGCCGCCGCGCAGATAGTGCAGCGCCATGCGGTAGCGAAGCGCATCGAGCACTTCTTCGTAGGTCACGCCCTCGGCCTTGAGGCGGCGGAAGAGCGTCTGGCGGCTGAAGCCCATGGCGGTCGCGATGGCGTCGGCGCTTGCGGCGCCCGTGTGCAGCGACGGAAGCAGAAGACGTTCCACATCGTCGCGCGTCGTCTTCGACGCATTGAGCGTTTCCAGCAGCGTGTCGGCGCGTTCGGTCAACACGCCGAACACGTAGCGAGGTTGCAGCGCGACGCGCCACGTCGTGGTGGCAGGATCGACGCGGAGCGCGTTCCAGTCGGCGTTGAACTTTACCGGACACTGGAAGATGCGGTCATATTCAGCGCGGTAGGCCGGCGCGGCATGCGTGACGTGGATTTCCAGCACATGCGGCTTCGGCAGGAAGCGGCGCGGGCCGCAGACGAGGCGCGCGAAGGCGCCTTCCGTGAGTTCGGGGAAATCATCGGGATCGAAACGGTTGTCGCGCATCCAGAGCTGACCGTCGCGCGGCGCGATATCGAAGCGCGGTCCGTTGCTGACGCCCTCCACTTCCAGCGCGAGCCGCCCGAAGCGCTGCATCTGCGCGAACGCCTCTCCCATCGTCTCCGACGCATTCATGATGAGGCCGACGATCGACACCTCCGCCATGTCGACCGCTTCGCCCCAGTGGAGCGCGAGCGCGGGATCGGCGCACATGTCCTGCGCGGCGCGCAGGAGCGCCTTGTACGATTCCAACGGCAGACGCGCGTCGGGATCGTCAAGCGCTTCGACGTCGATACCCGCGCGCGCGTACAGCGCGTTGCGATCGGCGCCACGCGAGGCTGCGAATGCCGCGAGCCCGCTCACGATTCCGGCTGAGACCGTCAGCGCCGGCATGTCTGCTCCTGTTACGCCCGATCATGCGCGTGCAACGCAGCATCATGGCCTCCTTATCGTTTATCGACAATGGTCGGCGTACGAACAATCGCTTTGGAGTTCACATGCTGCGCCTGCTGTTTCCGCCAGTCATCGACAACAGATTTCGAGGACAATGGCTGGGCTTGTGGCTGCTTGCGCCGGTGCTGCTGTTGAAACTCGCGATCGCCGTGGTCTCGATCGTGATGCCGGCGAAGGCCAGCGGCGCCGACGCAATCGACGTTTCCACCTATTCGGCCGCGGCGTTGCGGGAAGCGGCGACGTCGATGGCGCTCCTCGGGCTGCTGCATCTGTGCATCGTCGCGATCGGCGTCATGGCCATGGTCCGCTACCGTGCGATGGTCCCGCTCATGTTTCTCTGGCTGCTGGCGGAATTTTTCGGGCGGCGCGTCGTCCTCACACTTTACCCGATCGACCGCGTCGAGGGCGCTTCGGGCGTCTCGCCCATCAACATCGTGCTGCTGTCGCTGATGGGGCTCGGTCTTGTGCTCTCGCTCTGGCGTCGCCGCACGGCGCCGGACTGAACCTTTATTCAACGCATCATACGCATTGTCATCAGGAGATCGCTGGACATGACCAGCCGCGCCGCCGTGTGGACGCTCGTCTTCGCCGTCGTTTTCGCCGCGAACGCGGCGCATGCCGACAACCTGCAGGTCGCTGCAGACGCCCCCGTGTGGGCGCACCTCGGCGCGGCGGCCCTGCTCTATCTGCACATCGGCGGCGGCGCGATCGGCGTTCTTTCCGGCGCGACGGCGATTGCGAGCCGCAAGGGCGCGCGCGTGCATCGGGCGGCGGGCACGGTGTTCTTCGTCGCCATGGCGATCTGCTACGCGGTCGGCGCGGGCGTGGCGCCCTTTCTCGACGAGGGACAGCGCACCAATTTCGTCGCCGGCATCATGGCGCTCTATCTGCTGCTGAGCGGCTGGCGCGCGGTGCGGCGACCGCAGGTGACGGCGGGCGCGTTCGAGGTGATTGGACTTCTGTTCGCGCTCGCGATCACGGCGGCGGGGCTCGTCTTCATGCACATGGGCGCCAACGACCCGAGCGGCACCGTCGACGGCTCGCCGCCGCAGGCGTTCGTGCTCTTCACGATCGCAGGCGTGTTCTCCGCGGCAGGCGAAATCCATGTGCTCGTGCGGCGCACGCTCGCGCCGGTCTCACGGATCGCGCGTCACCTGTGGCGGATGTGCTTTTCGCTGTTCATCGCCACGGGCTCATTCTTCCTCGGCCAGATGCAGGTTTTTCCGCAATGGCTGCAGGACACGCCCGTGCTCTACCTGCTCGCGCTGGCGCCGATCGCAGCGCTGGCGTTCTGGCTCGTGCGCGTGCGGTTCAAGGGTTGGGCAGGTCGCCCTGCGCCTCAGCCGACGACGTAGTCCGCCAGCGCCACTTCCTTTGTCCGCTTGGCATATTCGCGCGTGTGCCAGCCCCAGTTCTGGGTGATGCGACCGTCGGCGGTCTTGTACCAGGAATGGCAGTGCGGATCGGCCCAGACGGTGCCGGCGAGCTGCTTCTGCAGCTCGGCATTGAAGCGCGTCTGCGCGTCCGGCTTCACCTCGATGGACTTCGCGCCCTTGTCGCGCAGCTTCTTCAGCGCATCGACGGTGTAGCCGACCTGCTGCTCGATCATGAAGGTGATCGTGTTGTGCCCGAGATTGGTGTTCGGCCCGTAGAGCATGAACATGTTCGGGAAACCGGCGACGGTGATGCCGAGATAGGCTTCCGGCGCGTCCTTCCACATTTCCTGCAGATGCACGCCGTTCTTGCCGATGACGTCCATGGACCAGTGCCAGCCCGTGGTCTCGAACCCGGTCGCCCAAATGATGACATCGGCGGGATGTTCCACGCCGTCCTTGGTGACAACGCCCGTGGCCGTGATGCGCTCGATGCCTTCGGTGACCAGCGAGACGTTGTCGCGCTGGAGCGTCGGATAAAAGTCGTCGACGATCAGCACGCGCTTGCAGCCGATCGGATAGTCCGGCGTCAGCTTCTTGCGCAGTTCCGGATCGGCGACCTGAGCATGCAGGTGGTTCAGCGCCTGCTTCGTCAGCGCGTTGCGGCCTGCGTCCGTCCACTCGAACGCCTGCCAGAAGAAGCGGTCCGCGCGCTCGTAGATCAGTTCGCGGTTCATGGCGCCGAGGCGCAGGGCGGCTTCGAGATCGGTGAAGAAGAGCGCCTTGTCCTCGTCGGTGATCTCCATGTCGTTGCGCGGGATGCACCAGTTGGGCGTGCGCTGGAACACGTCGAGGTGACCGGCGATCTTCGCCACTTCCGGGATGAGTTGCACCGCGCTCGCCGCCGAGCCGATGCACGCGACGCGCTTGCCCTTGAGATCGACGGACTTGTCCCACCGCGCAGAGTGGAAGCTCTTGCCCTTGAAACTGTCCTTGCCGGGAATGTCGGGAATCGAGGGGCGATTGAGCTGGCCGAGCGCGGGGATCAGCACCTCCGCCTCGTAGCTCGTCCCCTTTTGCGTGGTGATGTTCCAGGCGCCCTTGGCGTCGTCCCACACCGCGCGCGTCGGCTCCTCGCCAAGCTTCAGGTTCGGGCGAAGCTGGAACTGGTCGCAGAGATCTTCGGTGTAGGCCTGCACTTCCGGCGCGCGCGGGAAGAGGTGGCTCCACTTCGGGTTGGGTGCGAAGGAGAATTCGTAGAGCGCCACCGGCGTGTCGCAGCAGCAACCGGGATATTCGTTGTCGCGCCAGGTGCCGCCGACCTTTTCGGCCTTTTCCAGCACCGTCACGTCGAAGCCCGCCTCCTTGACCTTGATGGCGGCGCAAAGGCCGCCCAGGCCCGCTCCCACGACAGCGACGCGCGGCTTGGACATGGCATTTCTCCCGGTCGTTCTTGTGTTGTTGGCCGGGAGACTAGCACCCGCTGTAGCGAACGCCATCGCTGACGCCACGGCGCCCGCGCTCGATCAGGAATTGGTCGGCACCATCGCCGTCATCACCGGCCCGATCTCGTCGTTGAGGACGAGGTCGGCGTAGCCGTCGAGCGGGGTTTCCTCGCGGTTGAGGATCACGAGCTTGGCGCCGCTGCGCTTGGCGATCACCGGGAAGGTCGCGGCGGGCGTGACCACCAGCGAGGAGCCCAGCACCAGCATGAGATCGCAGGTGCGCGCCGCCGTGTCGGCGAGCGCCATCTCGAACTCCGGCATCGGCTGACCGAAGGAGATCGTCGCGGTCTTCACGATGCCGCCGCAGGCGCTGCACGCGGGGATGTCGCCCTGCTCGTAGGCGGGACGCAGTTCGTCCAGCTCATGGCGCGTGCCGCAGTCGAGGCAGGTCGCGTAGCTCGCATTGCCATGCAGCTCGATGATGGAGTCGTCGGGCACGCCGGAGGCCTGGTGCAGGTTGTCGACGTTCTGCGTGATCACCGCGAACGCCTTGCCGCGATCCACCAGCCGCGCCACGGCCATGTGCCCCGCGTTCGGCTGCTTGCCGACCCAGCCCGCCGCGCCCGAGAACACCCGCCGCCACGCCTCGCGGCGCATCTCTTCCTTGGCCACGAAATCCTGGAAGTAGATCGGGCTCATCTTCGACCAGACTCCGCCGGGGCTGCGGAAGTCGGGGATGCCGGATTCGGTGGAAATGCCCGCGCCGGTGAAGACGACGATGCGCGAGGCGGCGCTGATCAGGGACCGCAATGTCTTGTGGGCGGCATTCTCATCCATGAACGCATCGTAGAAGCGCGGCTCGTCCTGCGGCAAGGCGCGGTCAGCGCCAGCGTGCCGGGCTCAGAACATGTAGGTGAGGAACACGCCAGCCCACAGTCCGCAAATGACGAGGCCGGCAAACACCAGGCTCTGATTCTTGGATCGTTGCAGGTTCATGACGGCCATCCCAGCTCGTGGATAAGTTCCATTCGTATCCCCCCGCCGGTGCATGATCGGTACGCGTCCGCACAAAGTTAACCAAAAATAAACTGGTCAGCCGCGAGTCGCCCGCTCAAGGGCGCATTCGATCTGGGTGGTCAGCGCGGAAATCGTCACGGGCTTCAAGAGCACCGCATCAATCCGGCCCCCGAGCCACCACGACCCTAGGGTGGGCCAGCGCCGCCACGCGCGCATATCGCCAGAGGACCTGCGGCGTCCCGGTCTCCTCGATCAGGTCGGCGCCCGGACGGTCGCGTGATCCATCCAGCCTGTTGCCGGTCAGTTACGTGACCGTCACGTCCGGAACCGGGCAGACGGCGCCCCCGACACTTCATACCAGTGCGCCTGTCATCGGGTTCGGCAAGCGGCTCACTGAGGTTCCGCATTGACCGTCGCTCCCAATGGGCCGGTAGGTACGCCATCGTCGGATGCACATGCGTTCGGCGGCTGAGAGAGGCGCGCGCTCCCGTACTTGAAGGGAAGCGCACGTGAAGTCCGACCGCAAGAACGCCCTTTTGGCGGCTATGCCCGCCGAAGACGCAGCCTTTATCGCCGCCCAGTGCGCCGCAGTCGATCTTCCGCTGCGCCTGACGCTGCAGACACCCGACATGCCCATCACCCACTGCTGGTTCGTCGAGACCGGCATTGTCTCCATCGTCGCCGTGCTGAGCGACGGCGAGCCCCTCGAGACTGGCCTTGTCGGCTATGAAGGGGTCGTCGGCCTGCCGGCCCTGCTCGGCGCGGGGCGGTCGCCCGCCGAGGCGCTGGTCCAGTTGCCGGGATCGGGCCTGCGCATCGAAGTCGATGCGCTCAAGAGCGCCTTCGACAGCCGTGTCGGCGTGCGCGAGGTATTGCTGCGCTACGTGCAGGCCATGCAGGTGCAGGTCTCCCAGACCGCCGCCTGCAACGGTCGCCATGACACCGAACAGCGTCTCGCCCGCTGGCTGCTGATGGCCGACGACAAGTACCGCGCCCGCCCGATGCCGCTGACACAGGAATTCCTGTCGATGATGCTCGGGGTGCGCCGCCAGCAGGTGTCCATCGCCGCGGCCATCCTGCAGAAGGCGGGCTACATCCAGTACCGGCACGGCAGCATCGAGATCCTCGACCGACCCGGCCTCGAGAACGCGGCGTGCGAATGCTACGGCGTGGTGGCCCGCGAGTTCACCCGCCTTCTGGGCTAGGCTGCACGAACCTGTTCCCGCTTCGTGCTAGGCTCCTATATGAGCCTCGACGAATCACACACGGACGCCGTGACCGAGCACCTGCCCATCTCCCAGCGCGCCAGCGCCGCAGCCCCCTACCTCGCCAAGCTCAACCCCGAGCAGCGCGCGGCGGTGGAGGCGCTCGACGGTCCCGTGCTGGTTCTGGCGGGCGCGGGGACCGGCAAGACGCGCGTTCTGACGACGCGGCTGGCCCACCTCCTCTCCACTGGTCGCGCCAAGCCGTGGAACGTTCTCGCCGTGACGTTCACCAACAAGGCGTCGCGCGAAATGCGCGAGCGCGTCGATCACCTGCTCGGCCCCGGCGCGGGCGGCATCCAGTGGCTGGGCACCTTCCACTCGATCAGCGCGCTCATGCTGCGCCGCCACGCCGAACTTGCGGGCCTGAAGTCGAGCTTCACGATCCTCGACACCGATGATCAGATCCGACTCCTGAAGCAGATCATCGAAGCCGAAGGCATCGACGAGAAGCGCTGGACTGCGCGCGCCATGGCCGGCCAGATCGACAACTGGAAGAACCGCGCGCTCATTCCGAAGGACGTGCCGAAGGGCGAAGCGCATGCGTGGGGCGATGGCCGAGCCATCGCGATCTACGCGGCCTATCAGGAGCGCCTGAAAATCCTCAACGCGTGCGACTTCGGCGATCTGCTGCTGCACGTCATCGACATCTTCAAGACACGCCCCGACGTGCTCGCGGAGTACCACCGCAAGCTCCCCTACCTGATGGTGGACGAATACCAGGACACCAATGTCGCGCAGTATCTGTGGCTGCGCCTGCTTGCGCAGGGCTCCAGCAATCTCTGCGTCGTCGGCGACGACGACCAGTCGATCTATGGCTGGCGCGGCGCGGAGGTGGACAACATCCTGCGCTTCGAGCGCGACTTTCCGGGCGCCAAGGTCGTGCGCCTCGAACGCAACTACCGCTCCACCGGCAATATCCTCGCGGCCGCCTCTCAGCTCATCGACAAGAACACGGGGCGTCTCGGCAAGACGCTGTGGACCGAGGACGAACCCGGCGATCGGGTGAAGGTGCGCGGCGTCTGGGATGGCGAAGCCGAAGCGCGCCTCATCGGCGACGACATCGAGCAATGGGTGCAGAACCGGCGCAAGCACTCGGACTGCGCCGTACTCGTGCGCGCGGCCTGGCAGATGCGGGCGTTCGAAGAACGCTTTCTCATGCTGCGCATTCCCTACAAGGTCATCGGCGGTCCGCGCTTCTTCGAGCGCGCGGAAGTGCGTGACGCACACGCCTATCTGCGCCTCATCCGCAGCCCGGACGACGACCTCGCTTTCGAGCGCATCATCAACCAGCCCAAGCGCGGCCTCGCGGACGCGACGCTGAAGAAACTGCACGCCGAAGCCAGCCAGCGCGTGCCCACCTTCAAGCCGGACGAGCCGCTGTTCGACATGCTCACCGGCGAAATCACCGAGTATCCGCCGCCGGAAAACGTCACCGCGTCCACGCGCTTCCGCTCGCTGTTCGAAGCCGCGCGCGAGATCGTGAAGGGCGACAGTCTGCCGCTGAAAGCGCGCACGGCGCTGAAGGGCTTCATCAGTGACATCGACCGCTGGCGCGAACGCCGCAAGCAGGTCAGCCATGTCGAACTCGCCGAGATCGTGCTCGACGAGAGCGGGTACACGGAGATGCTGAAGAACGACAAGTCGCCTACCGCGCAGACGCGGCTCGAGAACCTCAAGGAACTCGTGCAGGCGATGGGCCATTTCGACACGCTGGAAGCCTATCTCGAACACGTCGAACTCGTGCTCGACATCGATACCGGCGGCGATGGCGATGAAGTGCATCTGTCGACGTTGCACGCCGCCAAGGGCCTCGAATGGCCGCTCGTCTTCCTGCCCGGCTGGGAGGAAACGGTGTTCCCCTCGCAACGCTCGATCGACGAGAACGGCCTGAAGGGTTTGGAAGAAGAGCGCCGCCTCGCTTATGTCGGCATCACGCGGGCGCGGGAAAGCGCGCGCATTTCCTTCGCCGCCAACCGCCAGATCTATGGCCGCTGGCAGAACGTGCTGCCGTCGCGCTTCGTCGACGAACTGCCGGAAGCGCATGTCGATGCGATTTCCGAGACCGGCTACGGACGTGTCGGCGTCGGCGAAAACGGCGCGCGCTTTGAAGCCTATGCGCCGGGCGCAGGCTTCAACTCGGGCTACGAAAGCCCCGGCTGGAAACGCGCGCAGGACAGGATGGGTGAAGGCAAGAGTTTTGGCCGCCCGCCCGCCATCGAAGGCGAAGCCCGCCTCGTCGCCAAATCCGCCGACAGCGACGCGAAATTCGCCGTCGGCTCGCGCATCTTCCACGACAAGTTCGGCTACGGCCGCATCCGCGCCGTGGAAGGCAACAAGCTCACCGTCGCGTTCGAGAAGGCGGGCGAGAAGAAGGTGATTGATAGCTTTGTGAAGGCGGCGTGATCATCCACTGCCTTTGAAATATGCCTCGCCGTATTTCTCGGAAACGTAGCCTTCTGGTGGACGCGCAACTTCGCAAATGTGTTCATCCGAGAAACACAACACGTCGCCAAAATTCAAATTTAGGCCTTCGGCAGTTCCCGGGTCGTTATCGAGCACGCCCCAATAACCGTCGTCGTCTATACGCAAAACCACGACCCACATCCGATCAACGCCGACATCAGCGACCCGTCCACCCTGCCGCGTCTCGATATCGAATAGCAGTCTCGCGGCGTCTCCATACTGCAAAGACGCCCGCGCCTTCGCATCTGGGATGTGAAATGTGTCGGCATACTTGCGAGCTCGCTCCTCCGCCGAAACAAGAGTCCAGCCGGCCTCGGCCATAGTCGGGATCCTGCTGAACACTTTCACGCGAATTCCCCCTGCCCTGGAACCTCATCTTGCGCGCGCCGCGAAGGGGCGCCAAGACGCCAGTACAAAGTAAGAGGTAGCCATTGATTTTCCGCGCTTTCGCCGTCGCCGCTTCGCTCGCAGCCCTCACCCTCCCCGCCGCCGCGCAGGCGCCACGTGCAGACCAGCTCGCCTTTCGCGCGATCTATGAGGAGATGGTGGAGATCGACTCATCGCCCGCCACGGGCTCGTGCACGCGCGTCGTGGCCGCCGCCGCGAAACGGCTGTCCGATGCGGGCTTCGCGCAGGCCGACGTGCAGCTCGTCATCCCGACCGGCGCGCCGGAGGACGGCAATCTCGTCGCGACATTGCGCGGCACGAATGCGCGTTCGCCGGCGATCCTGCTGCTCGCGCATATCGATGTCGTGAACGCCAACCGCGCCGACTGGGAGCGCGATCCGTTCACGCTCGTGGAGGAGAACGGCTTCTTCTACGGACGCGGGACCATCGACGACAAGGCGATGGCCGCCGTCTTCCTCGACATGATGATCCGCATGAAGGCGGAGAATTTCCGTCCGCGCCGCACGCTGAAAATGGCGCTGACGTGCGGCGAGGAAACGTCGAACCGCGTGAATGGAGTCGACTATCTGCTGAAGAACCACCGCGATCTCATCGAGGCGGGCTTTGCGATCAACGAAGGCGCCGGCGGTTCGCTCACGCCGGACGGCAAGCCGGTCGCGCTCGAAATCCAGTCGGGCGAAAAGATCCACCAGGTGATGACGTTCACCGTCACCAATCCCGGCGGCCATTCCTCGCGCCCGCGCCGCGACAACGCGATCACGCAACTGTCCGCCGCGCTGCAGCGCCTCGATGCGCACCGCTTCCCCATCGAACTCAATCCCGTCACGCGCACCTTCTTCGAACGCATGGCGCCGCTCACCGGCGGCGACATGGGCGCGGCGATGGCCGCCCTCGCGCGCAATCCCGCCGATACCGCCGCCAGCGACAAGCTCGCGACCGACGCCACCTACAACGCGATGATGCGCACCACCTGCACGGTCACGCAGGTCGAAGGCGGCCACGCGGCCAATGCGCTGCCGCAGAGCGCCAAGGCGACGCTGTCGTGTCGCGTTCTGCAGGGCCACACGCCGGAGGAAGTGAAAGCCGAGCTTGAGCGCGTCGTCGCCGACGCGGGCGTGAAGGTCGATGTCGTGCGCCGCCGCGAGGGCTCGCAGGCGCCGCAGCTCACGCGCGCGATCATGGCGCCGGTGGAGCGCGTGGCCGCGAAGATGTGGCCGGGCGTGCCGATCATCCCGATCATGCTGCCCGGGGCCACGGACGGCCGCTTCCTCAACACCGCCGGCATCCCGACTTACGGCTTGAGCGGCATGTTCGCCGTCCCCGGCGAGACCAATCCGCACGGCCTCAACGAAAAGATCCGCGTGAAGTCGCTCTATGAAGGCCGCGATTTCCTTGATGCAGTGGTGAGGGAGTACGCGCGGCAGCGCTGAGCTCCATGCCCTTCTCCCGCACCTACGACGGCGAAGAACCGCAGCGGATCAACAAATGGCTCGCGCAGTCGGGCGTGTGTTCCAGACGCGAGGCGGAAGCCTTCATCGCCGACGGTCTCGTCGCGATTGATGGCGAGACCGTCGTCGATCCCGGCCGCAAGATCACGCGCGGCCAGATGCTGACACTGCGCGACGCGGCGTGCGCGGCGCTCGGTGCGCAGCTGACAGCGATCGTGCACAAGCCGGTGGGCGTGGTCTCCGCGCATCCCGACCCCGGACAGACTGAAGCGGCGGAGCTGCTCACCGCCCAAAACCTCTGGCGCGCAAAGGCCGACGCGCCGACCGGAAAATCGCTGCCGCCGCTCGGCCGTCTCGATCGTGATTCACGCGGACTCTTGATGCTCTCGGAAGACGGCGTTCTTGCGAAGGCGGTGATCGGACCGGAGTCGACGCTCGACAAGGAATACCTCGTGCGCGTCGACGGTCACATCGACGCGCGCATGCTCATGCGCCTGCGCCATGGTCTCGTGCTCGACGGCAAGGCGCTGCGTCGCGCAACGGTCGAGGAGATCGGCCCGCAACGCCTGCGCTTCGTGCTCACCGAAGGCCGCAACCGCCAGATCCGGCGCATGTGCGAGGCGGTCGGGCTTACGGTCGTCGACCTGCTGCGCATCCGCATCGGCCCGATCGAACTCGGCGAATTGCCGGAAGGCTGCTGGCGTCCGCTCGAACCCGGCGAGCGCGCGGCGCTGCTGTCACGCTAGAGCCGCGTGATCGCCGGCAGCGTCCAGGCGCCGCTGAGCAGCGCCGGCTTCGGCAGATAGCCGCGGAACGTGATACGGAAGAGGTCACGCGGCGCCGGAAGCCAGTTCGCAGCATTGGCAGGGCGCGCGTGCGACAATGTGATGTCGAGCGCGCCGTCCGGCGCGATGACCAGCCCCTTCGAGCGATTGCCGATGGCATATCGCGAAATCGGATTATCGATGAAGAAGAGGCGCCCCTCGGCATCCACTTCGTACATCGAAAGCGACCAGAACGCGTCCACCGGCGCCCCGCCTGCCGGCAGGCTGAAGCGATAGGCGAAAGCGCCGTTCAGCACGCGGTTTTCCGCATCGCGCGACGCGGAGAGATACACGGCCTCCGCCGGCGGCAAAGCGCCGAGCCCCGACAGCGCGATCTGCGCGCGATACAAGTCGTCATCGCCGAAATCGCCGGTGTGTGCGGCCGGATAGCGCCAGCCGTTCACCTCGCGACCGCGCGCGCCCTGGCCGGTTTTCAGGATGCCGTAGGTCTTCGCCGCTACGCCGTTCCAGAGCCCATGATGTGTGTCGCTGAGCGCATCCCACCGATCCTCCGCAAACGGACCGATGCCCGCCGCCCGGAATTGTTTCGCCCGCGCCACCTGGCCGCCGGCGCCCCGCGAGCGCCACAGCGTTTCGTTCGCGACGGCCAGCACATTGCGCGCCTCGTTGACGGAGGTCGGCGCGATGCGGCGCGGGATCAGGGCGGCGTTCGTCACCGGCGCTATCGTGAACAAGCGCTGCACGGCGGCGGCGGTCGCCAGATCCTCTGGACCATCGACGAGAATGCGCGCGAGCACCCAGATATCGACCGTCGGTGCGCGGATCGTCTCCACACCCTCCGGCGCGCGCCCGCGCCAGCTGGGCCCGACGATCCAGTACCGCCCGCCGCGACCGCCCGTCGTGCGCGTGCCGATGATGTGGAAATTGTCGGTGAACGCCGACAGGAAGGCGACGCTGAAATAGCGATCGGGAATGTCGGGGACGAATAGTTCGACGGGGCCGCCTGTGAGGTCCACCCATGCAGAAGAATAGAGCGTGTCGTTGTTCGGCGTCGTCACCGTGCGCGCGGTGTGATCGGCGAGCGTCGCGCGGTGCGCGAAGCGGTTGAAGCCTACCGGCCCTATCGTCGATCGCGCCGCGACGCGCGCCATCTCGAAGGGCGCAAATGCGTAGAGGAACGCGTCGTTGGCTTCGGTCTGGCTGAGATCGGACGACGGCGTCGATGCGCAGCCTGCCAGCGCGAGCGCCGCAGCGCTCCCCGCAAATTCCCGACGGTTCATGGCGACCTCCCGCGTTCTTCCCCGTTCCGCTTACGACTGCGGGACGCGAACGCCAAGGCGGCTCAGCGTTTCCAGGCGCGGATGGCGTCGATCACGCGATCCTGATCGGCCTCGGTGAGGTCGGCATGCATGGGCAGGCTGATCACCACGTCCGCCTTCGCGTCCGTCACCGGCAGACCACCCGGCGCCACCGGATAGTCGCGGTAGGGAATCTGGCGGTGCAGCGGGATCGGATAATAGCAGGCGGTCGGCACGCCCTCGCCCTTCAGGTGCGCGGCGAGATCATCGCGCCCCTGCACTTCGATCGTGTACTGCGCCCAGACGGAGACGCCGCCCTCAATCACCGTCGGCACGGCGTCGACCACATCACGCAGGCCATCGTTGTAGCGCTTGGCGATACTGTTGCGCGCGACGATCTCGTCGGCGAACACGGCGAGCTTTTCGATCAGGATTGCGGCCTGCACGGTGTCGAGGCGGCTGTTCATGCCGATGCGCATGGCCATGTACTTCGGATCGTGCGTGAACTTCGTCGCCGCAATGTCGGCGGCCGTCGCCTTTCCGTGGACGCGCAGCGAATCCATCAGCTCCGCGAGACCCGCATCGTTCGTCAGAACCGCGCCGCCGTCGCCGTAGCAACCGAGCGGCTTGGCCGGGAAGAAGCTGGTGGTGACGCAATCGGCCCACTCGAGCGGATGCTTGCCGCCGAGGGTGCAGCCGAAACCCTGCGCGCTGTCGGCGATGAGCTTGAGACCATGCGCCTTCGCGACCTTGGCGATCGCCGGATAGTCGGCGGGCTGGCCGAAGAGATCGACCGCGATCACCACTTTCGGCGTCAGCTTGCCTTCTTTCTTCACGGCAAGGATCGCGGCTTCGAGGCTCGCAGGATCCATGCAATAGGTGTCGGCGTGCACGTCGACGAACACTGGCGATGCGCCGGTCCACGGCGGCACCTCGGCGGTCGCCGCGAAGGTGAAGGACGGGCAGAACACCGCGTCCCCCGTGCCCACGCCCCACGCCATCAGCGGCAGCGCCAGCGCGTCCGTGCCGTTGGCGCAGGAGACGCAGTGCTCTGCGTTTCCGAATGCCGCCATCTTCTGTTCGAACTCACGCACCTGCGGGCCCATCACGAAGGCGCCGGAGTTGATGACCCGCATCACCGCCTCGTCGATGCGCGCGCCGAGGCGATGGCGCTGGGCCATGAGGTCGATGAAGGCGAGCGGTTTTGCGACGAGGGGCGCGTTCATGGGTCTGGATTCCAGTGGGGCTTGCGTGGCCGGTCCCATGATGGGCTCCCGCGCGGCGGTCAATCGGGCGTGGCGCCGCGCACCGCGCCGCGTAACAATCCCACACCCGCACCCGTTGGCGCGCAAGCGGTTTTCAGGGCTCTAGCCCCATGCGTTGAAGCACAATGTGACCGCGCCCTTGCCCTCGCCGCGCGCCTGCTGGCATGTCGGCGCGCGCGACGGGAAGCTGAATGGCCGCCGAGAAACTCTGCCGGATTGAAGTCTTTCGCGATGCGCCTGTGCGCACGGTGGTCGCCTTCGTGCGCTTCGTGAACGCCGCCGGCGATACCGTGCTGGCGCTCCCGTTTCGCCTCGAAGGCGAGCGCACGGTCGTGAACGGCGTGACGCTCGACCCCTCCGCGCGCGCGGAGATCGTGTGCGCCGAATCGGACGCGCGCATCCGCGTGACGGTGACGCCGCGCGGCGTGCTCTACACGGCGTTGCGTGGCATGGCGGCACAGATCGGCCTCTCGCCCACGATGCCCTCCGCCGCCGCACTTGCAGAAACACGTGCGCCGGTGACGCCCTGGCGCTATACTGCGCCTGACTCCCCACCCAGCGTCAGCATCATCATCCCCACCCGCGACCGCGCGGACCTGCTCGCGCGCGCCGTCGACACGCTCTTTCTCGCGCCGCAACGCGCAGCGACCGACCTCGTCATCGTCGACAACGGCTCCGTGGAACGATCGACATTGGAGATGTTGGAAAGATTGCAGTCGCGTCCCGACGTCCAGATTCTCCGCCTCGACGAACCTTTCAACTTTGCAAGACTGATCAATGCCGGCGCGGGCGCCGCGAAGGGCGAGGTGCTCGCTTTCCTCAACAACGACGTCGAAAGCGCCGATCCGCACTGGTGCGATCCGCTCGTGGCGCTGGCCATGGACGAGCGCGTCGGCGCCGCCGGCGCGAAGCTCCTCTATGCTGACGGCCGCGTGCAGCACGCCGGTATCACGCTCGGCATCGGCGGCTTGAGCGGACACACCGGGCGCGGCCGGCGCAGCGATGACCCCGGTCCCGCTGCCATGCTGACAACGACGCGACAGGTTTCCGCCGTGACGGGCGCCTGCCTCTTCACGCGGCGCGACTTATTCCAGAGACTTGGCGGTTTCGACGAGAGCTACGTCGTCGAATTCAACGACATCGACTATTGCTTGCGCGCCGGCGAGATGGGCTTCGCCGCCGTTTGCGCCACGACGCCGATGCTCACGCACAACGAAGGCTCCAGTCGCGCCGCGCGCCCGTTGCGCCCGCAGGAGATCGCCGACCGTGCGCGCTTCGTCGAACGCTGGGGACGTGCGCTGGTCACCGACCCGCATTATCCAGCGGGCATTACCTACCGCGATGAAGATCTGGGGGCCGCCTAGCGACGATCGACCGGCGTCTCGGCGCGCCATGCTGTCTGCAACCGCAGCACATCGAGCGCGTGCGCGACACCCGTCACCGGCGCGCGACCGAGGCGAATGTCGTCGAGCACGTGGCGCGCCTGCGCGACGTACATGTCGTTTACATCCGCGAGGCGCACATCATGGCGTTCCGCGAAGCGTTCACCCGGTTTGCAGAGCGTCAGCTCGCCCGCGTGGAAATCCCACTCGACCGTTCCGCCGTCCCCGGAGATGTGGTAGCGGCGGCGCGGCGTACGCTGGATGTAATCCGTCAGCAACGTGACGAGGGCGCCGCTCTGGAAACGCAGCACGCATGCCGCCACATCCTCCGTTTCTATCTCCAACGATCCCGATTGCGTCTTCATGCCAAGTAGTTGCGCCACCGGCCCAAGCAGCCATGTGAGATAGTCGATCTCGTGGGTATCGAAGATGGCGCCGCCGCCGAGGTCCGCGCGCGCGGCGTACATGCGACGATAGTCTTCATACGGATGCCAGTCCGGCAGCCACTGCCCCGCAAGCGCCTGCCCGCCCGTCGGCTTGCCGATGGCGCCTTCGGCGAGCAGCTTCTTCATCAGCACAAAGGCCGGGTGGAATTTCCAGTTCGAGCCCATGTGAAGATAGAGGCCGCGTTCCGAAACCAGGTTCGCGAGCGCTTCCGCTTCCACCAGATCGACGCCCAGCGGCTTTTCCACGAAGAGGGCGCGCCCCGCCTCCGCCGCGAGCGTCGCCTGACGCACGTGAAAGATGTTCGGGCTGGCGACCACGACGAGGTCGGGACCGAGCGCCAGCGCCTCCGCCTCGGTCGCGACGGCATCGGCGCCGATTTCCTCCACAAACTGGGCGCGGCGCCCCGGCATCGGATCCATGCCCACGAGTTCCGTCGCGCCCGCCTCGCGGAAGCAGCGCGCATGTCGGCGTCCGATGGAGCCGAGACCGAAGATCGCGACCTTCATCGCATCAGCCTCATCATCCCTTCAGCACGCTCTTGATCGTCTCGGCGACGTAGGCGACTTCGGCGTCCGTCATCGACGGGAAGCATGGGATCGTCAGCGCTTCATCGTAGAAGGCCTCGCTGACGGGAAAGCGCGCCTCGCCGTCCGGAAAGCGCGGGCGGTGGTAGGGCTGCTTGTAAACGGGAATGTAGTGCACTTGCGTGCCGATCTGGCGCTCCTTCAGCCGCGCCATCACCTCGCGCCGCGTCGTGCCGAGGGCCTTGAAGTCGATGCGCAGGATGTAGAGGTGATGGCCAGACCGGGCTCGCTGCGCGGGATCGGACTGCACAAGCCGGATGTGATTGAGACTTGCGAACGCCGCATCGTACTGCGCCGCGACCGCACGGCGACGCGCCATGAACTGGTCGATGCGACCGACCTGCGACACGCCGAGCGCCGCCTGGATATCAGTGAGGCGATAGTTGAAACCGAGGGACTGCTGCTCGTACCACCAGGGATCGTCCACTTCGCCTACAGTGAGTTTATCGGCGTCGCGTTCGATACCGTGGCTGCGCAACAGCAGAAGCTTCTCGTAGAGCGCCTTGTCGTTTGTAAGCACCGCCCCGCCCTCGCCCGTCGTTACCGGCTTTACCGGGTGAAACGAGAACACGGTCATGTCCGCCCATGAACCACCGCCGACGCGGACGCCACTGGCTTCCGACGCGCCGAAACTGTGCGACGCATCCTCGATGATAACGCGATCCGGCCCCGCCACCGCGCGCAGCTTCGCGCCATCGCTCGAAAGACCGCCAAAGGACACCGGGACGACGACATTGATCTCTGGACGACGCTTCAATGCCTCCGACAACGCCGCCGGCGCCATCATCATCGTATCCGGATCAACGTCGGCCAGTTCGATCTCGGCGCCGCAATAGGCGAAGCAGTTCGCGCTGGCGATGAACGTGATCGGCTGCGTGACGCCGACATCCCCGGACTTCATGCCCACAGCGAGACAAGCGATATGCAACCCTGCCGTCGCGCTCGACACCGCGACCGCATACTTTGCGCCGCACGCCTCCGCGAGCGCCTTCTCAAGCGCCGGCACCAGCGGCCCTTGAGTCAGGAAATCACCCTTGAGCGCAGCGACCACCGCGTCGATGTCTTCCTGCTCGATCGATTGCCGCCCGTAGCCGAGGAAGCGCGTCACGCCGCGCTCGCCTGCGTCCGCCATGTCTTCAACTCCTCGGCGATGGCCGTCAGCACCGCTTCACGCGAGCCATGTCGCATGGCGGTGAAATGATGGATAGATGGGAAAAGAACGTCAGTGACGCTGTCCTCGGGATCGATGCGCCAGAGATCGGGGTAATACGGCGTCGTCGACAGGGACCATGTGCGCGCGCCAAGCGCGCCGGCGAGTTCGCGAAGCGCTGTACCGGGCGTCAGAACGATGTCGCACGCCATGCAGAGACCCGCGATGTCTTCCTGATCGTCCTTGAGATCGACGCCCGGCATGGCGTGCATCTTCACGCCATACTTTGCTTCGACCTCCTTCAATTCCTCCGATACGTCGGAGTACTGCAGCAGGATGAAGTTCAAGCCCGGAATGGCGAAGATTTCGCCCCAGTTCGTGATCTCGGTGTAGGATTTGTTCCGGTAGATGTCGCGCGTACCTGAGCGCCAGCTGATGCCGATGTTGACGCCGGACGGCAGCGTCGCCAGCCACTTGCGCGCCGCCTCGACCTTGTCGGGCATCGCGGTGAGGAGCGGCTTGGCGCTACCCCGGTAAGCGCCCTTCTGCGCGACGAAGTGGTAGAAGAGATCTTCCGACAGCGCGACGTCGGGATAGCCTTCCTTCTTCTTCATCACGAGTTCCGACACGCGCGCGAGATCGCTGTCGATCGGGGCGCCTTCGCGATCGCGCCAATATTCCTCCTCGCTGACCCTGAACGGCCCGAAGATGCGCGAGTTGGAGAAAAACTCCACATCCGGCATGGCGCGCGTGAACATCGCCTTGAAGCGCGGATCGCACAGGTAGGCGTACTTGCCGCCCGGCGCGCGTGCCTCGCGCAGAATGGAGAGCCGCATGATCTCGTCGCCGATGCCCCAGCCGCCAAGGAAGAGAGCGCCGGCTTTCGGGATGTACTCGCCGCGCTCGATCCGCTCTGCAGGCGGCTCTTTCGCCAGCTTGGCGAAGGAACGCCAAAGGATCAGGTGCGCGCGTCGCAGGACGAGGATCGCCTCATCCCATTCCCCGTTGGCCATCATCATGGAGAAATAGCGATAGACCGGTTCGGGAATGTAGAACTTGATCCCGCCGATATCGTAGGCGCGCCGGTAGAGCGCGCGGGCCGCATCGAACTCGCGCGCCTCTTCCATCATCACGCCCAGCGCGCACACCAGTTCACCCAGCTTGTCGCGGATGGCGGGCGTCCAGTTTTCCTGCAGGATGTAGAGCGCATCGGACGACACGCGCGTCGCTTCTTCCTGCTGGCCGAGTGCGGCGTGGTAGGCCGCGATGGAAGGAAGCATTTCCTGCGGCGGCTCGGCCGGGATCATCGCGGCGGCTTCGGTGAAACGCGCCGCGTTCACGAGACCAAGCAGTTTGAGCGCCAGCAGTTCGTTCTGCACCGCGCGCTGTTCGCGCCGCTTCTTGAAGGTGGGATCCTCGATCGGCATGCGACCGTGAATTTCGCGCGCCTTGTCGACAAACTGGACGATGGCGTTCCACTGCTCGTTCGGCTTCAACAGCACATCGCAGCAGTAGGCGACGACTTCCGGCTTGAAGCGCACGGCCAGAAAATAGATGCGAACGCAGTCGAGCACGCGCTTGCCGTTCAGCATGGTGTGCGCTTCCCAAGCGCGGCGATAGAAGTACTCGCCGATGCTGCTGCGCCCGATGATCGCCGCTTCGAGCCGCGGCGTGAGGCCGTGCTCCTCGAGTTCGATGATCATTTCCTGATCGACGACGCGCATGAACTGCTTTTCCTGCACACGGCGCGCGTACACGCGGTCCTTGGCGAGCGGAATGAGTTCCTTGGCCTTGTCGAACTGCTTGGTGTCGATGAGCATCTGCACCCGACGCACCATGGCCGGCGCGGTCTTCACGCGGCGCTCGTAGTAGGCCACCCAGTCGGCGGCGAGGAAGCGGTAGTGGTTGGCCAGCAACATCGGCCGCCAGATCGGGTCGACGAGACGGATGCTCGGCCCGAACGACAGGAACTTCATGAGCGCGTGCGCGTGGCGGGCCGGCAGGAGGTGAAACGCGAGGCGCGCCGTGAGGCCGACGACCCGATAGGCGGCATTGGCCGCCTTCTGCCTGACCTTCTCAAAGACGCTCAAAACTGACCCTCCGACGGCGCTCCCGTCAGTGGGAGACGATGTTGGTCTGATCGATGAGAGTCAATATGTCGTCTACACCCAGCCAGACCGCGTTGTTTTCGCTGGTATAAGAGAAGCCCTGGGCGACCGCCTTGCCTTTCTCCCCATTGTAGACCCCCGCGTCCTTGCCATCGCCCCACATCTTGATCTGGGGCTCCACGACGAAGAAGTCCTTGTACTCCTTGGTCACCAGGCTCTCCTCCTCGGCGACCATAGCCTCGTGGAGCTTCTCACCGGGGCGGATGCCGATGATGTTGAGCTTGCAGTCCGGGGCGATGGCGCGGGCCAGATCGGTGATCCGCATGGAGGGGACTTTCTTCACGAAGGTTTCCCCGCCCTTCATCATCTTCGCGCACTCGTCGACGAAGGCGACGCCATCCTCGATGCGCAGCCAGAACCGCGTCATGCGGTCGTCGGTGATGGAGAGAACGCCGCCGTCCTTCTGCGCAAGGAACACCGGGATCACGGAGCCGCGCGACCCGATGACGTTGCCGTAACGCACGCAGGCGAACCGCGTGCCGTCCTTGCCTGCCAGGTGGTTGGCTGCGACGAAGAGTTTCTCCATGCACGCTTTTGACGCACCGTAGAGATTGATCGGTTTCACGGCCTTGTCGGTCGAGACGGCGACGACCTTCCGGATCTTCTTCTGGATCGCGACACGGATGATGTTTTCTGCGCCAAGAATGTTCGTCTTGATGCACTCGATCGGATTGTACTCCGACGCCACGACCTGCTTCATCGCCGCAGCGTGGAAGACGACGTCGATGTCGTTCATTGCGAAGTTGAGGCGATCCTGATCGCGCACGTCGCCGATGAAGAAGCGCAGCGCCGGGTGGCTGCCGAACTTCTGCTCCATCTGGTACTGCTTGAATTCGTCGCGCGAGAAGATGACGACGCGGTTGGGCTTGTACTTCTCAAGGACGTGCGAGGTGAACGCGTTGCCGAACGACCCGGTCCCGCCGGTCACGAGGATATTCTTGCCGTCCATGAAACCCGCCATACTCTCTGAAAATCGCGCGCGACTCTTCCGGCCCGCTGCGGCGCGCCACGCTTAGAGAGGGCGTCCCGGAGCGTCAAGGCGAGGTTGCGGCGACATCAAAACGTCTCGAAAAACAGCTCTATTCTACGACCGCCCAGGCGCAGAACGGCTGGTGCGGGTGGCGCTTGAGGCGCAGGGATCGAAGGTCCAGCTCCTCAAGAACGGCCTGCGTCTCGCCCGGAAAGTAGTCGCAGCAGAACTCGTCGAAGACGATCACGGAGCCCTTGTGCAGGCGCGGCTTGATCAGTCGGAGCGCCTCTTTGGTGGGGGCGTAGATGTCCATGTCGAAGTAGGCGAGCGCGACCACCGTCTCGGGATGATCCTTCAGGAACGCCGGCAACGTCTCGCGTACATCGCCCTTGCGCAGCTGGAACTTCTCGATGTGGCCGAGGGGCGAAAAGCTCTCATGGACCCGCAACATGTCGGCCAGCACGGCTTCATGGCCGCGCGGGACGGCGTAGTCCCCCTCCTTCCATGCGCCGCCGCCCAGCTCCTTGTCGGCATCGCTGGCCCCGGCAAAGCCCTCGAAA
>Ga0163144_10000208_pt1 | contig 137357 bp, 134 predicted proteins | sample OliLak19BULKMAT1_FD_123175 | JGI IMG/M metagenome (GOLD analysis project Ga0163144, IMG submission 123175) | Freshwater microbial mat bacterial communities from Lake Vanda, McMurdo Dry Valleys, Antarctica - Oligotrophic Lake LV.19.BULKMAT1 | ecosystem: Environmental > Aquatic > Freshwater >...
ATGTCATCCCCGCTTTTCATGTCATCCCCGCTTTTCATGTCATCCCCGCGAAAGCGGGGATCCATGCTTTGGGTAGCAGTGGATTCCCGCTCTAGCGGCCTGTCGGCCGCAGTCGGGAATGACACGGTTGATGATGACGATAACAAATCATAATCCGCTTCCAACATAACTTTCAAATGGGTTTCACCGATCAACACCAACGCATCCTTTTCAAACAGAACGGCTTTTTGCGGGACGATCCAAACTTTATTCATCGTCGTCATCGGCAGGTCGGTCGTACCAAAACGTTCAAAAGCTTTCTTCTTAACCTCATCCCAATATTTTTTACCGAGTTCCTTCTCCGGATTAGTCAACGACGCGGAAAGCTGCTTTAAAATATAATCCTGCTCAAGCATCGTTTTCCCCATTTCGGTGGCACTCAAAAGATCGGGCATAATCCGGTCTTGTTCGAAGGGAGAAAGATTGACCCAAGCATCGGTATCGGGCGTGGTCATGGCGGCAAGGAAATATTTGACGAGTTTATCACTGATTTGCTTAAGCGACGCTTCGGTAATCTTTTCCTGACCACGGTCGATTAAGAATTCAAAAAGGAGTGGATTTTCGCGATTAATTGTCATTCCCAGCAGAATTGGCGGTTCAAAATGACTGGTCAAAGCCATCATCGTTCCGGGAGCGGGTAAATCAGGCAGAAATTGCGCGCGGGCGGGGGTGCCATAAACAAAAACCATCTGGAAAAGAAAAGCCGTCAAAACGATGCTGGACATCATTTTGCGCGCAAAAGTAGGCTGTTTGGTGCAAAAAGGCTTCATAATGTTGAGGTTAGGACTTAAAAAGGACTGTGTATCATTAATACGTAGTATATACGAGAGGGGAAAGGAATTCAAATTTATTTAACTACGGGAACATATAGCCGTGGGCAATATAGAGAATGATCTTTTCGCCGAAAAAAAGGCTGATCAAAGCCGCCAAAACTAAAAACGGACCATAAGCAATTGCACTGTCCTTGGTACGGATCTTTTCAACAATCCCATAAACCGCACCGAAAAAAGGAGCCAGAAAAAACGTCAAAAAAGCCAACTTCCATCCTAAAAAAGCCCCGACCATGGCCATTAATTTAACATCTCCCCCTCCGGTCGTGTCCATCAGCACGGTTTTGAAGACCTTCTTCTTATAGGCGACAAACTCGGGGTCAAATTGCAAATCAGCAGGTTTTTTAATATCCCAATACGTTTTAAAAATATCGCCGTTGTCGTTCATGTAACCGCTGCGCACCATGTTGGCCCACAAGCCGTCGATAATGTCTTTCTTCATCGGACTAAAGGCGTCGGCAAATTCTTCTTTGGTGGCGTGGTCGATCTTACGCATCGAACGGGGAATTAGACCATTACCGATGATCGTCATCGCATAAATCGTTCCGCCGCCGGCGAGAACACCAAGGACCGACCAGCCCAAAGATTTAAGATTGATCAGCCAGTTTCCAAATTGCAAAGGCAAACCGTGCAACTCCGGTATAAAAAAACTTAAAATCAAACCGGCAAACATTCCGCCGATGCTGATCTCATCAGGAATAATGCGATATTCAAAATCCACAAATGTCGCCACAATAAAACCGGAAACCATAACCAGATACGCCCCCATCACCGCGGTCAGACCGAAATACTTAAAGAAGGCCCAGAACGTAACAGCGGTCAAAAGTTCGATAAAAAAATAACGAATGGAATATTTGGCTTTGCAATAACGGCATTTACCGCCGAGCAATACATAGCTAAGCAGAGGGATATTGTCATACCAAGCCACCGGTTTTTTGCAGGACATACAGTGAGAACCAGGAGAAACGATCGACAACTCTTTGGGCATACGGACAATACAGACATTGAGAAAACTGCCGACGCATGCTCCTAAGAAAATCATGAAAACTTCAACGAACACAAGCTCTGACATTTAGCGTCCTTCTTCTAAGACTTCGCGGACTTTATCTTTAACTTCCTGCGGCAATTCTTGGCCCGCCCAATGCTGCAACGACAGCATCCCTTGATAAAACAACATTCCCAATCCGTTGGCGGTCCGCGCTCCCTGCTCCCGCGCTAACTTTAAAAACAACGTTTCTTTCGGGTCGTAAACCACATCGTAAACCAGCATATCGACGTGTAAAAGATCCCCGTCAATCAACGACTCATCAGAGGACTGCAACCCCACGGACGTCGTGTTAATCAACAGATCAGAAAGTTCAATATCCAAATCGTCGATAGACGGAACAACCTGCACAATACTGACATCCATGTGCACCGATAAATCCTTAACAAGCTGGTGTGCCTTTTCCAAAGTCCGGTTGTAGATCTTAATCGACTCCGGACGTTCGGGGATCAAACAGAGCGACGCCAAAATTGAGCGCGTGGTCCCGCCGGCGCCTAAGATCGCGATTCGTTTTCCTTTGGTATTAAATTCCAACTCCACAAGATGTGCCAAGAAACCCGGCCCGTCGGTATTCAGTCCGGCTAGCTTGCGATCTTCATCAATCACAATGGTATTGACCGACATCGCTTTTTTGGCAAACGCACTGAGGCTGTCCAAATGCTCAATGACAATTTCTTTGTAAGGGACCGTGACATTCAAACCGAAAATTGGCGAAGTTGTCTTGCGAAGATCTTTAAAGAATTGTTCCAGCTCGTCAACTTGCAGTGGAAAAAGTTTATACACCGCATCCACGCCGAGTTCCTTAAAAGCCGTATTGTGCATTAGAGGAGAAAGACTGTGACTGACCGGATCACCGATGATGCCGTATGTTGTTTGTTCTTGGCTCATGAAACTTTTGGTGCTCTGTCAGATACAGTCGCGATGACTTTGTTGACCGCGTTTAAATAGGCTTTTGCTGAGGCAACAATAATATCGGTGCTCGACGCACGGGAAATAACGCTTTTCCCATCGATCTTAACTTTGACCGTGACTTCACCTAAAGCGTCCTGTCCTTCGGTGACGGATTGGATGGAATAATCCAGCAACTCCCCTTTGACGCCGGTGATTTTGTCGATGGCTTTATAGCACGCATCGACGGGACCGTCGCCAGTGGAGGATTTGGAAAACTTCTTTCCTTTGGATTTCAAAGTGACTTCAACCTTGGGCGCGCGATTCATGCCACTGACATTGGTAAAATCGACCAATTCCCAGGTCGGCTTGATGATTTTGACTTCATCTTCGACGATGGCCAATAAGTCTTCGTCAAAAACTTGTTTCTTTTGGTCGGCTAATTTCTTAAATTCGTGAAACGCTTTGTCTAATTCCGCGTCTTTCAATTCAATTCCCAAAGCCTTCAAACGCACTTTAAACGCATGACGACCGGAATGTTTTCCCAAGAACAAATTACCGACGGGAACACCGACGGATTCCGGACTCATGATTTCATAGGTCGACTTCTCTTTCAAGACGCCGTCCTGATGAATGCCGCTTTCATGGCGAAACGCGTTAGCCCCGACGATAGCTTTGTTTGGCGGAACCAAAAAGCCGGTCATTTTACTAACCAAGCGTGAGATTTTGTAGATTTCTTTGGTCTTGATGTTGGTGTCGCAGCCGTAAAAGTCAGAACGGGTCTTTAAGGCCATGACAATTTCTTCCATTGCGGCATTACCAGCACGTTCGCCGATGCCGTTGACGGTGCATTCGACTTGACGCGCACCGCTTTTGATAGCGGCCAAAGAATTAGCAACACCCATGCCTAAGTCGTCGTGACAATGCGTGGAAATAACGGCTTTATTGATATTGGGAACATTGTTACGGATGTCGGCGAAGAGTTGGCCGTATTCGTCCGGGGTTTTGTATCCAACGGTGTCGGGGATATTGACCGTTGTCGCACCCGCTTTAATAACCGCTTCCAAAATACGGTACAAGAATTCTTTCTCACTGCGACTGGCGTCTTCCGGAGAAAATTCGACGTTACTGATTTTAGACTTAGCGTACTTGACCGACTCAATGGCCATGGCCAATATCTCGTCTTGAGTCTTCTTGAATTTGTGTTCCAAGTGGATTTTGGAAGTGGCTAAAAAGACGTGGATGCGGCCGCTTTTGGCAACCTTGACCGCGTCATAGGCCGCGTCGATATCCTTGCGGATCGCGCGCGCTAACCCGCAAACGGTAGAATTTTTAATGGCTTTCGCAACCTGCCGGACCGACTCAAAATCTCCTGGTGAGCTCACTGGAAAACCTGCTTCAATAATGTCTACGCCCATCCGTTCCAAAGCGTAAGCGATCTCCAGCTTTTCATCCTTGTTCATGGAGGCACCGGGCGCCTGCTCTCCGTCGCGCAATGTCGTATCAAAAATCAAAACTTTATCGTTTTTCATATTTTAATCACTCAATAGGTAGCGATGGATTGGGATGACCTTCCATGCGAGTTTGGCGAGGACCGTTGAGAAAATTCTTTTAAAATGGATTTTGAGCGGGACGAGCCACTGTTTGAGCAGGGAAGGTCATCCCGATCCATTGCCTCGCAAACTACGGAATTACTTCTTCATCCAAGACATAAGACCGCGTAGTTTTTCACCGACTTTTTCAATCGGGTGATTTTCGCCTTCTTTACGCATTTTAGTGAACTTTTTACGGCCGTTTTTATTTTCCGCCATCCACTCTTTGGCGAATTTGCCTTTTTGGATTTCTTTGAGAATTTTTTTCATTTCTTTACGGGTCTTTTCCGTGACGATGCGTTTTCCACGGGTTAGATCACCGTACTCGGCGGTGTCAGAAACGCGTTTGCGCATCCCGGTGATCCCGCCTTCATACATAAGATCAACAATAAGTTTTAGCTCATGGAGACATTCGAAATAAGCGATCTCAGGTTGATAACCGGCCTTTGTCAATGTTTCGAAACCGGCCTTCACGAGTTCGCTGGCACCGCCGCAGAGAACAGCTTGTTCGCCGAAAAGATCGGTTTCCGTCTCTTCCTGAAACGTGGTTTCTAGAACGCCGCCACGTGTTCCGCCTAAACCTTTGGCATAAGCGAGTGCGTCTTTCTTAGCGTTTCCCGACGCGTCCTGATGGATCGCGACTAAGCACGGAACGCCTTTGCCTTCTTCGTATTGACGACGGACCAAAGCGCCAGGTCCTTTAGGGGCAATCATCCAAACGTCGATATCTTTCGACGGCTTGATCAACTTGAAATGGATATTAAACCCGTGCGAAAAGGCCAACGACTTGCCTTTTTTCATGTACTTTTTGATGGAATTGTTGTAAATATCAGCTTGCAAATGGTCTTGCGTCAAAATGATAATGATATCGGCTTGTTGAGCGGCTGTTTCAACGTCGACGGGTTTGAAGCCGTCTTTGATGGCTTGGTCATAATTCGGACCACCCGGACGCTGCGCGATAATGACGTTTAATCCGCTGTCGCGTAAATTTAAAGCCTGACCGCGTCCCTGGATACCGTATCCGACGACGGCGATCGTGCGTTTTTTCAAATTGTTCAAATCAGCATCTTTGTCATAGTAAATCTTTGTCATAAAACACTCCTGATAGTTTGTTGCCCCGCTCTGCGGGATATGTAGAAAATTCCAAACATTGTAACATAAACCCGAATTTTTAATAAAATTTATTTCAAGGAAAACGTGCGGAAAAACTGACTTTACATCAACTTTTTCATGAGCTTGGTATACTCTTCCGTGCGGGAATCAGGACGTTTAACCGCGGCACGCAGATCCGTGACCGTGATTTCTTCGTGTATGATCCCTACCGCTTTGCCATGTTCTCCTTTAAGAAGAAGCTCGACAGCCGCCGCACCCAAACGCGTGGCGAGAATTCGATCAGCGGCAACCGGTGAACCGCCGCGCTGGACGTGACCTAAAACAGCGTAGCGTGTTTCCAGGCCTGTGGTCATGGTCACGGTTTTTGCAACTTCAGCAGCCTTGGCTGAACCTTCAGCCGTAACGATGATCCAGCTAATTTTTCCTTTTTTATTACCTTCTTCAAGCTCTTGACTCAAAGCTCGATAATCAAATATTCTTTCCGGGATGATGACATCTTCCGCGCCAGTCGCCAAAGCTACGCGCAACGCGATATAGCCGGATCTATTTCCCATAACCTCGACAATAAAAACCCTTTCCATGCTTTGTGCGGTGTCACGAATATTGTCAATAGCGCCTAAAGCCGTGTTGATCGCCGTTTCGCAACCGATAGTCTCATCTGTTCCCGTAATGTCATTATCAATGGACCCTGGAATGCCGACGATCGGAAAAGGAAAAAGATCGATCAGGTCAACAGCGCCCTTATAAGTTCCATCCCCGCCAATGACGACCAAGGCATCAATATTGTGTCTTTTTAAAGTATCCATGGCAATTCGTTTGCCTTCCGGCGTCCGAAACTTTTCAGAACGCGCGGTTTTAAGAATAGTCCCACCGCGGCTAATAATATTTGACACGGAACGATGATCCATCGCAATCACATTGTCATCGATGAGACCTTGATAACCGCGAATAATTCCAGCGACTTCGAGATTGGAAGCCAAAGCTGAGCGCGTAACCGCCCGAATCGCCGCATTCATCCCCGGACCATCTCCCCCCGATGTCAAAACCCCGATTTTTTTAATCGTCATATTAATCTCCCGTTTTATAATCCTGCAACTTGCATATCCCGTGAATGTTCAACAACATACGTATAGGTGATTTCTTTTTTCGCTTTTGGTTCAAGCTCAACGATCCATTGCCAAACACCTTTACGATCGTCCCAATCTTTTTTAAACGGCTGCGGATTAACGTCGTTCACATTGATTTTAATCTGCTTGTCATTTTGCGCTGTCGGTATCGATTCAAAAAGGTTATATTTGATTTTACGGTTCTCGTAATTCTCAACGGTGATTTTCATCTTGATCGTCGTGGTCCGGTTAGGCGAAGGAATGCCGGCAATAAGAATATCATTAACCTTCTTTTCGATTTGTTCGCGCTTAACCTTAACATTTTCATTGACTCCAAGATAAAGACTAAATTTCTCTCCCGGACCAACATTTTGAATATCGGATTTACCAACGAAATCCCCTTCAAGAAATAAATTCACCTGGCCAGCTAACAATTGCAGTTCTTTCGAATTAACGACTTCACTCCCCAAGTAAGATAATTCCGTTGCCTTGGGATAACCGGAATACTCAAATTCAGACTTAAGTACTTGTGTGGCAATCGGAAATTTATTTTCGCTCCCGTCTGATTTTAAAGAGATCGGTCGCGCGATCTTATAGGTCACGGAAAGACCATTTTGCGCTACTTGGGAATATGCCATCTGGGCAGGCGTCGTAACGACTCTATTCTCTTTTAGCTCTGAACTTTGACGATCAATCGCATAATCAGTAGATTGATAATAAGCTTCATACTGGGATATCGTTCCTAATTCAGCCGTCTTATCGGCCATATAAGCCGAAGCATCCCGAATACGCCCCGCGATCCCCTTCTGAGGAACAGAACCGGTGATGACCCAAGGCGTCACATAAGGCATGCGGCCGCCTAAATTCGGTTTTGCTGTCGAGAGAGTTAAATTCACGTCCTGCCAATCTTCGCCGGTACTTTGTTTGACGACCCCAAAGGAAGTGAATTGAATCTCGGACTTTGCGATATCAGTCCTTGCATCATACAACGGGCGCCAGTTGGCCCCGTTGACCAAATAGGAAACATTTAAAGTGAACTTCCCCGCCTTGGCACAACCGAGATCCACTGCTAATCGTCTTTGCACATTATTAAAATTCCCTGAAACCGCACTCATTTTCATCGCCAAAGTATTACGCTCATTATTGAGGTCGCGCAATTTGATCCGAATATCATTTTTTTGTTTTTCAATATTCGCTAACTCACTAGCCAAATAATCGCCGACACCTTTTAAATTCTCGACACTTGGCATCGATGTCACAAGATCTTTGGGAAGCTGTCCGCCAGCAAAAATTTTAATCGAATTAAGGTATTCCTTCTTCTGATCTAAAACTTGCGAAGAGGAATTTTGCACGAGAACTTCATCATCAATACCTTGGATCTTCTGCTGAAAATCTTTGACACGATCATCTGGCGTTTGCTCTAGAAATTCCTGCTTGATATATCCGCCATAAATTTTCACTTCCGCATTTCCCTCACCTGAAACCGAAAGCGTATTTTCATCTAATGGTGGAGTGATCTTGTTAAAAACAATCGTGTGGTCGCCGGCGGGAAGATCGAGGGTAATGGTGCGCGTCAAATGCGCGGAACCGGGATAAACGGTGACCGCAGATATTTTGGAAGGCAATTCAAGAACGTCGGCAAAACTGGATGTGGCAAGACTGATGAAAACTAATACCATCAATGACTTCAATAAAAAAGACTTCATAACTTTCCCTCCGTTGATTAACGTTTTAATATCATCGGTTATTTAACGTTCCCAGCGGCGGAAAGTTACAAAGTCTTTTAAATTTTCAATATTCCAGCAACTCAGAGCACTAGGAGCTGACCGCTTTTATGTTCCCATTTCCCAACTGGAAAGATATTTCTTCTGTTCCGCCGTCAAAACATCGATCTTAATACCTAAAGCTTTTAACTTCAGCTTTGCGATATTTTGATCAATGTCTTGCGGGACGCTATAAACTTTTTTTTGCAATTTCGTGTAATTTTTGGCCACAAACTCCGAGGCCAACGCCTGATTAGCAAAACTCATATCCATAACGGATGCCGGATGACCTTCGGCGGATGCGAGATTGATCAAACGGCCATCACCCAAAAGATAAATATTCTTACCATTTTTAAGTGCAAATTCTTCGACGTAATCACGAATGATACGACGGGACTTCGTAATCTTTTGCAAACCGGTAATGTCGAGTTCGGCGTTGAAGTGGCCGGAATTGCACATAATGGCCCCTTCTTTCATGGTCGCCATATGCTCGGCACGGATAACGTTGATGTCGCCGGTGACGGTGACGAAGAAGTCGCCGACTTTGGCAGCGTCTTTAATCGGCATAACATCATAACCGTCCATGACGGCTTCCAACGCTTTTAATGGATCGATTTCGGTAACGATAACACGTCCACCCAAACCGGCCGCGCGCATCGCAACCCCGCGACCGCACCAGCCGTAACCGCAGACGACAAAACTGGAACCTGCGACTAAACGGTTCGTCGCACGAATGATCCCGTCGAGTGTGGATTGACCGGTCCCGTAACGGTTATCAAAGAAATGCTTTGTCAACGCGTCGTTGACGGCAATGATCGGATACATCAAAAGATTACTTTTTTCGAGACTCTTCAAACGAATGACACCGGTCGTGGTTTCTTCTGTCCCGGCGTAAATATCTTTTAGAAGATCCTTACGCTTTTGGTGGATTTCTGAGACAAGATCAGCCCCGTCGTCCATAGTCAAATTCGGCCTATGGTCCAAAACCGCGTTCAAATGGCTGTAATACGTTTTCGTATCTTCGCCTTTGATTGCGAACGTCGGAATACCGTAATCCTTAACAAGTGAAGCGGCGACATCATCTTGAGTTGACAAAGGATTGGATGCGCAAATCGAAACATCCGCCCCGCCGGCCTTCAAAACGCGGGCTAAATTACCGGTTTCCGTCGTGACGTGCAAACAAGCGGCAACACGCAGACCTTTGAGCGGCTTTTCTTTTTCAAAACGTTTTTCAATTAAGGCCAGAACGGGCATATCTTTAAACGCCCACTCAATGCGGAGTTTACCTTTTTTAGCTAAATTGATATCTTTTACATCATACTTCATGTGAATTTCCTTTTTTATAAAATTAGCGGTGCGATTTCCTGAAGCAACAATTTGGGTCTCTTCCATAAATCCTCCGTTAAACTAATACTTTATCTTTTTTTTTACCTGTCGGCACACGACTGGAAATCGTGGCTGAAGCAGACGGATTGCCATCTTTTTTAAGTGCTTCTGCTTTATTAGTTTTTTCCCAGGTGAATTCTTCACGACCGAAGTGACCATACGCGGCGGTTTTTTGATAGATCGGTTTTTGCAGATCAAGTTCTTTGATAATCCCACGCGGGGTCATATCAAAATGTTTGCGGGCCAATTCGGTCAATTTTTCATCGGCAACATTACCGGTTCCAAAAGTATCAACCATGACGCTGACCGGTTCGGCAACGCCGATAGCGTAACCGATTTGAATCCAGCAGCGTTTAGCCAAACCAGCGGCGACGATATTTTTGGCAATGTAACGGGCCATGTACGTCGCGGAACGGTCCACTTTCGTCGGATCCTTGCCGGAGAAAGCCCCGCCGCCGTGCGAAACGACCCCACCGTAAGTATCGACGATGATCTTGCGACCGGTCACACCCGTGTCCGATTGCGGACCACCGACGACGAACTTACCGGTTTCGTTGACGAAAAACTTCGTCTTAGCGTCGATCATTTTGCCAACGATCGGCATGGCGACGACCTTAATAATTTCTTTTTTAGCTTCTTCGGTAATACGCTTACCGCTTTTGTCCAATATGGTTTCTAAATGCTGACAAGCCAAAACGACAGTATCGATGCGCTGCGGAATGCCGTCTTTATATTCGACGGTGACCTGGCTTTTGCAATCCGGCCCGAGATAATCCAAAATCTTTTTGGTACGGACTTCTTCGACGCGGCGAACCAATTTGTGCGCGAGCATGATCGGAAGCGGCATAAGTTCTGGAGTTTCATCGCAGGCATAGCCGATCATAATTCCTTGATCGCCGGCCCCTCCGGTATCAACCCCTTGAGAAATGTCAGGAGATTGAGCGTTGATAGCATTTAAAATGGCGCAGGTTTCGGCACTAAAACCATATTTGATATCCGTGTAACCGATTTCACGCAAAACTTTACGGACTAATTTTTGAACATCGATATAAGTTGTAGTGGTAATTTCGCCGCCGACAATGACCAAACCGGCAGTGACAAACGTTTCGCAAGCGACACGACCTTTCGGGTCTTCACGCAAAACCGCATCCAAAACAGAATCAGAAATTTGATCGCAAACTTTGTCCGGGTGACCGTTACCCACGGATTCAGACGTAATAAAATACTTTCCTTTCATCTGACATTCTTCCTTTCTATAGTTGTGTCATTGCGAACGCAGTGAAACAATCTCGCATAGATGGCTTCGTTGCCCTTGGCAACTCGCAATGACTATTTAAAGTTTTCCTGGGCCTCTTGATAAGACTCAACACTCCCGACATCATACCATTTGCCGCTAAATTTAAAACCGTAAACCTCTTTTTCTTTACTGACCCAACCAATATATTCACCGGCCTTGTCCATCTTTCCTGACGCTTTTTTGTACTGGTCCAGGTACGACAAGGTTTCTTTGGGAATGTAATAACAGCACATCGAAATCAAGGTCGACTTCGGTTTGGCCGGCTTTTCTTCGAAAGAAACAAGCTTGCCGTCGCCGGCGATTTGCACAACACCGTAAATGCTCGCTTCTTCTAAATTATGAATATCGTAGAGACCGATCGTGATCGCCGAACGCTTCTTGGCCGCAAAGACGACAAAGTCATTTAGCTTATAATCAAAAAGATTGTCGCCGCCCAAAACAAAAAGATCGTCATTGATGGCACCCTTCTTGATCGCAAAATCGATATCGCCAACCGAACCTAAGCGGTTTTCCGGCGTCGTGGTTCCGTCATTAACGATACGGATGGGGACCGGAAAGCTTTTCTGCATGATCTTGGCCCATTCTTCGAAATGGGTGTGAAACTTCTCATTAGTGACGATGATTAATTCGTTAAGGCCCGGAAGCCCCGGCAATTTTTCGACGATATAATTCATCAACGGCTTGCCATTGACCGGCAAAAGCGGTTTGGGGGTATTTTCAGCGATGGCCGCGAGACGTGTGCCGTAACCGGCGGCTAATATGAGTGCTTTCATAATTATTTAAACCCTCCTTGAATCATTTTGCTTCCTTGTTTAAATAATTATCCTTAGTTCATGCCATGAGCTAAGGATTTTTATTTGTCTTTATCAAACCCCGTCATTATTTATGATACTCGGTGCCAATTCTTGCAAACGGCGGCGGCAAAGGTCTTCTACTTCTTGACCCGTCGTCAATTTTAGCGCTCTTTGCGCCAGTTCTTTGGCATCCTTATAGCTGACACTCCGAATTAATTTCTTGATCTGCAAAATATTTCCCGGCGACATACTAAATTCATCCAAACCGAGTCCAAGCAAAAGTAGCGTATAAACCGGTTCGCTCGACATTTCACCGCAAAGTCCAACTTTAATATTTTTTTCGTGACCGGCCTCGACGGTGCGCTGGATCAAACGCAGAACGGCAGGATGGCACGGTTCATAAAATGCCGCCGTTTGCTCATTAACTCGATCGATCGCCAAGGTGTACTGGACCAAATCATTGGTTCCGATACTGAAAAACTTCGCCTCACCCGCCAAAATATCCGAGGTCATCGCTGCCGATGGGACTTCGATCATCGCGCCGATTTCCATATTTTCATCGAAAGAAATACCGTCGTCGCGAAGATTCTTTTTGACGGTTTCTAAAATCGCATTCACACTGCGAAATTCAGAGGGACCGGACACCATCGGATACATCATGCGCATCTTGCCGTAACTCGAAGACCGTAAAATCGCCCGCAATTGTGTTTTAAAAATATCCGGTCGTTCCAAACAAAACTTAAGCGCACGCCATCCTAAAAAGGGATACATGTCGCGGGGAATCTGCAAACTGGAAATAAACTTATCACCACCCAAGTCAAGGGTACGAATCGTCACTGAATGTGGTGCCATAGCTTCGGCCACTTTTTTATAGGCCAAAAACTGCTCTTCTTCATTGGGAAGATCGACGCGGTTCATATAAAAATATTCGGTCCGGTACAAACCGATGCCGGCCGCCCCACGATTCAAGATCATCGGGATTTCTTCCGGAAGTTCCAAGTTAGCCAAAACTTCAACTTTACGGCCATCAGTCGTTTCTGACGGAAGGTCTTTGATATCGTCGAAACGGTTACGCATGGAAAGCAGACGTTCTTTTTCAGTACGATACAAATTCAATGTTTTCTCATTCGGATGAACAATCACTAGACCCATACGTCCGTCGACAATGATCATGTCTTGATTGCTGATCCGCAAGGTCGCATCTTTCAAGCCGACAACGGCCGGAACGCCTAAAGACTTGGCCATGATTGCAGTATGCGACGTTCGTCCACCGATATCGGTCGCAAAAGCGAGAACGTTTTTATTAAACATGCTGGCGGTATCGGACGGTGACAAATCGTGGGCAATAATAATGAGTTCTTCCGTGAGGTTTTCCAACTCATGCATATATTTTGATTCATCAATCAAATTTTTTAAAACACGGCGGGCGATGTCGTTAACGTCGCTGGAACGTTCACGCAAATATTCGTCTTCCATGTTCGAGAAAACTTTAATATATTTTTTGAAAATATTAGAAAAAATGTATTCCGCGGATTGCTTGTCCTGACGGATCTTTTTGATGACATCGTCAGTTAACATACGGTCTTCGAGGACTAAAAGGTGGGCATCAAAAATCTGCGCGTGCTGATCGCCGATCTCGTCGCTGATCTTACGTTTTAACGCCAGAAGTTGTTCACGGGTCTTTAAAAGGGCTTCTTCAAATCGAGCAATTTCAATGGGGATTTCTTTTTCTAGAATGGCGCGCGGAGGGACAACAATATCCTGTTTATCAACGATATACGCTGATCCAATAGCGATTCCCGGAGCGGCCGGGACTCCCTTTAAGACGCACTCACTCATCTTTACTTAAGAATACTTCCAACTCCGCGACGAGAGCGGCAGCATCTTCTCCATCGGCAACAAGAATAATTGAAGCATTGCGCTGGACACCCAGCATCAAAATACCCATGATTGATTTTCCATTAACCGCTTCCCCGTCTTTTTTGACGGTCAAATTTGAATCATACTTCACCGCTGTCTGAACAAACAGCGCGGCCGGACGGGCATGGAGCCCTTGGGAACTTTTGACACAAATTTCTTTTTCAACACGTGGCATAGGTTATCTTTTGATGACCCGATTCTTTTCGATGAGGGTGATCAATTCTTTGGTTAATTTTCCCGAATCGTGACGAACATAATCATTAACGCTGATTAAATCTCTCGCTACGGCTTCAAAACCCATGGCTTCAACCTTGGCGGTGTCGGGAAGAACCGGGAAGGAGCCTTCCTGTTCATATCTTGCCAAAGCTTCCGCTGAATTAACTTCCGCCGAATTCATGAGGCAAGCATTTAAAATATCCGGCCCGGAATGTTTGACGATGGCCTCCAAATGCTCGCTAGCACTGTAACGGTCAGTTTCACCGGGCTGAGTCATGACGTTACAAACATAGATTTTATAAGCGCGAGAAACGGAAATGGCGTCGCTGATACTTTTAATCAACAGGTTCGGAATGACACTCGTGTATAAACTACCCGGCCCCAAAATAATAACATCTGCCTGTTCAATCGCGTTTAACGCGTCCTGCGTCGGCTGTGCATCTTCAGGTTTTAAAAAAACATTTTTGATTCTTAAACCCGGCTTGGGGATTTTGGCTTCCCCTTCCGTGACTGTTCCGTCTTCATATTCCGCAACCAACTGAACGTTACTGACGGTAGCCGGAACAACCTGACCGCGGATCGCTAAAACTTTGCTGGATTCTTTAACGGCTTTTTCAAAATCACCGGTGACTTGGACCATCGCCGTTAAAAACAAATTTCCGAAATTATGCCCATCTAACTGTGATGCGGTTTTAAATCGGAATTGAAAAAGCTCCCCCATCAACTTTGGCGCATCCGCGAGCGCGACCAAACAATTACGAATATCACCGGGCGCAACAATATTGAATTCTTCACGCAAGCGTCCCGATGAACCGCCGCTGTCGGCAACTGTTACAATCGCGGTTAAATTCGCACTATAATCTTTCAACCCTAATAATAAATTTGATAAGCCGTGTCCACCGCCGACCGTGACAATTTTGGGACCGCGTTCCAAAAAACGCTTTTCGTAAAGAATGTTGACAAGTTCTCGTTCGCCTTCCGGAAGAAACAGCGTGATAAAGGAAACAATGAGCTTACCGATGCCTAAAACAATCAAACTGATACCGCAAATCAGAATGACAATCCCTAAAGCGCAGACCTGCCAGTAAGAAGATCCGGCAGCTAATGCGCCAAAACCGACAATCAATACGCCTATCGCGGCAACAGAGAGCCATCTTTTGATCCTCATGCCGGGATATAGCCACTTTAACAAATTGCTCGGCATAAGAAATTTATACGGTCTGACTTTCGTCCTGCGTCAACAAGGCCAAAATGGCTTTTTCGTCTTTAGCGGACTTGAAATTTTCTCGGAAATATTTGTCTTTAAGCAGACGGGTGATTCTTTGCAGCGCTTTGAGGTGCGGGCCGGCGGAATCCAGAGGGGCAGCCAAAAGAAAGAAGATGTAAGCCGGTTCTCCGTCTAGAGAATCAAAATCAACACCTTTTTTACTGATACCTAAAGCAGCGGTGAGCTTGCCAACATGCTCACATTTACCATGCGGAATCGCTACACCCTGACCGATCGCCGTCGAGCCCAGTGCTTCGCGGGCCATTAAAATTTCGACAAGTTTATTTCTGATCTTTTTTTCGATCGCGCCCGCTTTAACGAGGCTGTCAACAAGCTCTTCAATAATTTCTTTCTTTGTGGAGGCTTTTAAATCGGAAATGACGGCTTTCGAACAAAGAAATTCACTGATTTTCATGACGGGCTCCTTGGAGAACTTTTAGTTAGCCCCAACTGATTAAATGATTTTAGAAAGGCTACAATCTTTTAATAAATGTGTTGGGGCTATTTTGGCATATCTATTAAAAAAAATACGGAAAGCCAAAAAAAGCGGCGGATGGGATTTGAACCCATGACATCGACCTTGGCAAGGTCGCATTCTAGCCAACTGAATTACCGCCGCAATGAAATTCAAAAAACTTTAAAAAGAACAATAACATCCAAACATTTTGTGGGCGGAAGAGGACTTTTTTAATCCCTCAATGGGAGAACCTTCACGCTTTAAGCTAAACAAATCTATGGGCGGAAGAGGACTTGAACCTCCACGAGTCTCCTCACATGTTCCTAAGACATGCGCGTCTACCATTCCGCCATCCGCCCTCGCACGCAATGTGCCAGGAAGTGCCTCGTGCTTCGTCGCGAGGCCGCCCGCGCAAAAAATATGGTGACCCACCCGCGACTCGAACGCGGCACACCAGCCTTAAAAGGGCTGTGCTCTACCTGATGAGCTAGTGGGTCGTAAAACTAAAAAGAACTATAACTTAAATTCGGCCAGTTCTTTGTTCTTACCTTCAAGAACATGGTCGACATCTTTGATATATTTATCGGTCAACTTCTGCACTTCTTCTTGGCCGCGGAAGGAATCATCTTCCGAAACTTTCCCCTCGCCTTGCACTTTTTTGATCCGTTCATTCGCATCACGGCGGATCGTACGCAAAGAAATTCGTCCATGTTCAGCCATGTCGCGGACGACCTTGACCAACTCTTCGCGGCGTTCCTTAGAAAGCGACGGGATCATTAAACGAACCAATTTACCGTCGATGACCGGCGAAATACCGAGCTTGGACATATTAATGGCTCTTTCAATTTCCGGAAGAGCGGTCGCGTCCCACGGTTGAATAATAATTGTTTTCGGATCCGGGATCGAGATGGAAGCGATCGTCTTGATCATTGTCGGAGTGCCATAATAATCAATATGCATCCCTTCGATTAAGCCGGGATGGGCGCGGCCGGTGCGGACTTCCATAAATTCTCGTTGCACCGATTCCAACGCCTTATGCATCTTACCTTCTGCCTCTTTGACGATGTCTTTGATCATGGCATACCCCTCTACATTTCTTAATGGACCAAAGTTCCAATTTTCTCGCCGAGCACTGCTCTTTTAATATTTCCCGGTTTATTGATATCAAACACAACGATCGGCACATTATTATCCATGCACATACTAATCGCGGTCAAATCCATGACCTTTAATTTCTTTTTAAGAACGTCGATAAATTTCAATTCCGGGAACTTCGTGGCCTTCTTGTCGATCATCGGGTCAGCGGAATAAATTCCGTCGACTTTCGTGGCCTTCATAATGACATCCGCTTCCATTTCAGCGGCACGAAGTGCGGCCGTGGTATCGGTCGTAAAGAACGGATTACCTGTTCCGGCGACAAAAATAACCACCCGTTTCTTTTCCAAGTGGCGCATCGCACGACGACGAATATACGGTTCTGCGACCTGGTGCATCTGAATGGCCGACATAACCCGTGTTTGGACCCCAATTTTTTCAAGAGCATTCTGCAAAGCTAAACCGTTTAGTACTGTTGCAAGCATCCCCATATAATCCGCAACGGAGCGATCAAGACCGAAACTTTTTGAAGCGACTTGACCGCGAAAAATATTTCCGCCGCCGACCACGAGGGCCACGGTAACACCCATATTGACGACTTCTTTGATCTGGCCAGCCAACGAAGCGCACATTTCCGCATCGATACCGTGATCAAATTTGCCCATCATCGCTTCCCCGCTTAACTTCAGGAGGATGGTTTTGTAGACCGGTTTAGGACTCAACTGCCCCTACCTTATATCGGATAAAGCGACCGATAACAATGTTTTCGCCGATTTTGGCAATAATGCTATTTAGATATTCACCAATCGTCTTGCTCGGTTCACGAACAAACGGTTGATTAAGCAAGCAAGTTTCGACTAAGAAAGCTTTTTTGTCAGCCGCTCCATTGAGAAGATCTGCCGGAACATCTTTTTCACTAACGAATTTCGGGTTCATCGCCGCAATGTGCATCGCGACATCTTTTGTGAATTTGATGAAATCTTCATTTTTACCAACGAAGTCGGTTTCGCAATTGACTTCGACCAAAACCGCAATCTTGTTACCATTATGGACGTAAGATTCGATGCGCCCTTCTTTGGTCACACGGTCGCCTTTTTTGGCGGCCATTTCCATCCCGCGTTGCTGCAGGATCTCTTTGGCTTTTTCTAAATTACCGCCCGCTTTTTCAAGCGCGTTTTTACATTCCATAACACCACAGGATGTCATATCCCGTAACGTTTTAACATCATCGAATGAAGTTGCCATACTCATTGCTTCTCCTATATATGATCAATCGTAATTATTTTTGTTCTTGCTGCGCAACTGCCGGGGCAGCGACGTCATCGGTTTTTGCAACAGCAACTTCTGCTTGTTCCGGAGCATCTTTACGGCGACGGACAGATTCGGCTTGCGAAAATTCCTGACGGCCTTCGATGATCGCATCAGTGATGACCGACATGATATAGCGGATCGATTTCAAGGCGTCGTCATTACCCGGGATCGGATAATCGATAACATCCGGATCGCAATTGGTGTCGATCAAACCGATCAAAGGAATCGAAAGACGATTGGCTTCTTTGATCGCGATTTCTTCGCGCTTGGAATCAACGACGAAGATCGCTTTCGGTTGGTCAACGACGTTGCGGATACCGCCCAAATCTCTGACTAAACGGTCCTTCTCTTTAGTCATTAAGGCAACTTCTTTTTTTGTTAAATTGTTGATCGAACCATCTTCGATCATCTTCTCTATTTTAATCATCTTTTGAATGGACTTGCGGACCGTCTGGAAATTGGTCAAAAGGCCACCCATCCAACGATTGTTGATATACGGCATTCCGGCGCGTTCAGCTTCGGATTTGATAACGTCTTGGGCTTGTTTCTTGGTTCCTACGAAGAGAATCGAACCGCCCTTCATGGCGACATCGCGGGCAAAATCTCTGGCTTCGTTTAAGTGGTGAACTGTTTTTTCGAGGTCGATAATATAAATCCCGTCCCGGTCCCCAAAAATGAAACGCTTCATTTTAGGATTCCAGCGGCGGGTTTGATGACCGAAATGCGTACCACATTCCAACAACTTCTTAAGAACTTCGTCTTGCATAACTGCTCCTTTTTCTGTCATTTGCGTGGACCGACTTCCGGCCCCTTTGGGTTAACCTCAGGGCCTCGCTTGCGAGCTCGGAAATGAGCGCAAATGCTTTGGTTAATGCGCTTAAAACTCTCTCATTTTTTATGGAGTTTAAAGCACTGGTTTTTGATACAGGGATGTAGTATACCAAATAAATTTCTTTTGGCAACTATTTCTTTCCGCCTCATTTTCATAATGTACTAAACTGTGTTTCGTACAGGCGACGGTAAAGATCACAGCTCGTCAGAAGTTCTTCATGTCGACCCAAACCGACAATGCTGCCTTTATCTAAAACCACGATCTTATTGGCCTTCTTGATCGTTGACAGCCGGTGCGCAATGGCAATGACGGTACGGCCAAGCATAAGTTTATCCAGCGCATCCTGCACATACTTTTCCGATTGGGAATCTAACTGTGAGGTCGCTTCATCAAGAATTAAGATCGGCGGATTGCGCAGAATCGCACGGGCAATGGCAATACGCTGTTTTTCACCGCCGGACAACCGAAAACCGCGGTCGCCGATAATCGTGCCATAACCTTCCGGCATCTTCACAATAAACTCATGAGCAAACGCGCGCTGGGCCGCAGTCTCGATTTCATTCTGCGTAGCTTGACGTGTGCCGTAATAAATATTAGCTCCGACAGAGTCGTTAAAAAGAAATGTTTCCTGCGAAACAATAGCAATCTGACGGCGCAGCGATTGAAACGTCACATCGCGAACATCTATGCCGTCCACCGTGACTTTTCCGTTGGTGACGTCATAAAAACGCGGAATCAAATTGGCCAGCGTCGACTTTCCGGTGCCGGTCGGGCCAACAATGGCGACTAATTCGCCGACCTTAATTTCGAGATTAATATTCTCCAGAACAATAGCGCTGTCTTTTTCATAACGGAAAGAAACATTCTCTAACTTAATATTTTCATGAATCGCCGACAGGGCTAAAGCATCGGTCTTCTCTTGTACCGTTGGGACCTCATCAAGGACATCATAAATGCGTTCATTAGCCGCTAAAGCCTGCTGCGCCATGGCATGCACGTTAGCCAGTTTTTTCATCGGGCTGATAATTGACATAATAGAACCTAAAAAAAGAACAAACACGCCGAGCGAAAGTTTTTCATCCATGACTTCCTTGCCTAACCAAACGATGATCCCGATCCCACACAAGAGACCAAAAATTTCCGTAATCGGATTCATCAACAGGATCCGTTTAACGGATTTCATTCTCAACTTATAGGATTCATGATTTTTCTGACGGAAGCGTTCAATTTCATGGCTCTCGGTCCCAAAAGCTTTGACGACTCGCACCCCGGAAATTGTTTCCAAAAGGATCGAATTGACGTCGGCCATATTTTCCTGTGTCCGGCGCGACAATTTACGCAGTTTTGAACCGATACGACTTAACGGCCACGCGATAAGCGGCAAAACAAAGAAAATAATGCACGCCGCTTTAAAATGGATCGAAAAGGCAATGATAATAAATGTAATAATAACAAAAGTCTGGCGAAAAAGATCAGTGACACCGTAGGAAACCGCATTTTCAACGACATTCACGTCATTGGTAATGCGCGACAGTAATTCGCCGGTACGTCTTTCGCTAAAGTAATCCAACGAAAAACTCTGGATCTTTTCATAAAGCCTATTACGAATGTCGCGAATAATCCGTTGCGAGACGTCATTCATTAACAGCGAACTGACATAAGTGAAAATATGTTTAACGAGCATGAGGCCCATGATGACCCAAGGAATGATATTGAGTAAGGTGGCTGGGTCCATCGCGTTAAGTTTATCGATGAAAACACGGACAAACTGCGGGACCTCATTGGTGATGACGATCGGTTTTTTTGAAAGAACACGGTCCACCAAGGCCACGGCCGGTGCGAATTGAATGCCTTCCAGCAGGCTGGAGAAGAAAATCGCGACCACGGCAACCGTAAACAGCTGCTTTTGGCCTTTGATAAACCCTAAAAGTTTAAGATACTCTTTCATAATAAAATTCGGGACACATTACATTTTTTTAGTATCTCGATAGATCAATCTAGAAAGTATATAAATATTAATGTAAATAGGAATCAAATATAATATTAATCCAAAAATCGATAAGGTCAAATTTCCTTGAGCATCAAGAACCATTCCAGTCGAGTCATGCCCTGGAAGCGTCGCCGGAAGACGTGCTATAACATACGACCAAGGTATACCTAAGAGTAATGGAAATATCAGAATCAATGAACTTTCATTCCTAATCCCCGCCAAGGTTACCAGAAAGAAAGGAACAGTAATTAAAAGAATTGCTCCATAAAATACTTTTAGCTGCTTTTGATTAAGACCAAATCTCATTAAAAGAATTCTCTTGTATGGTTTATAGAATAATCCGCAAATGTTCTGCTTCCCCACGAACTTATTCCAAAAACAATATTCTCAAATTACGCGTTAACTTCTCCGCTTGAAGACGAGTTAATTTTCCAAGGGGTTTGAGAAACCGGCGGTTATCAATGGCGCGGAATTGGTCAACGAGAATGTCGGAGTCTTTGGTAAGTCCTGCTCCCGCCGTTTTCAAATGAACGCGCAATAAATCAGCTTCAGTTTGCACATTGGTTGTGATCGGACAAACAACCGTACTGGGATGAACGTTATTTAAAAGATCGGTTTGTATCACCACAACGGGACGCATTTTCCCCGGCTCTGTTCCGCGCTGAGGGTTTAGATCCGCCAGATAAATATGAAATTTTTCAATTTTGATGTTCATCGACTAATTGTTCGAATTCCTGGAGAACCGAAAGAGATTCGCTAGAAACGAGGGCAGATTCACGGATCAACTTCGCTTTGGTTATGCGACGATTATTAAACGCATTGTACATACGCAAAGCCTCATTAATGTAAGCGTTGCGGGAAAGTTTGATTTTTTTGGCGACTTTGTCGGTATCGCGGTAAATATCTTCTTTAAGTTTTAGGGAAAGAATGTGCATGTCTGCCTCCTTGGTATATGCTAAAAGTATATACTATAAAGCCATGATGTCAAATTAATGCAAGACTAGCACTATGGGATATTTATACTGCTCCCCACTAAGCTAAACACCACATTTAGCAAAAGAATTGATTTTACTTTCATATTGTCATAATCTTTTCTTTAAAAACTACTCTTAAGTCTTGATTGGGAAGGTGTTAGGGGAATTCATAAGTTGGAAATATTAGCATGCAGGTTGACTTTTGTCGAGGGATTTGTTATAAGTAAGCTCTTGTTTTGGATTGAAATAGCCTTCCGCGCGCAGTTTGATTTTGCTTCTCCTCAATCTTTTCTTTTGCGGAAACCAAAATCACTGTTTGAGCACAGAATACTATTTCAATCCCAAAAAACCACAAAAACTATGCGCAAAATCAATATCGCCATTATCGGGATCGGACATTTAGGTTCACGCCACCTCAAAGTGCTCTCTGAACTCAAGAACATTGTCAACATTGTCGGGGTCTGTGACGTTAAAGAAGACCGCACCGAACGCCTGGCCCGCCATTACCATGTTCCCTTCTTTGAAGATTACCGAGAACTAGTCGGGAAGATCGATGCTGTTAACATTTGCGTACCGACGACTCTTCACCACAAGATCGGCAAGTTCTTTTTGGAAAACGGGGTTCATACCTTTATCGAAAAACCGATCACGATGGATGTGGACCAAGCCGATGACCTGATCGCGGTCGCCGCTAAAAACAATCTCAAATTGCAGGTCGGTCACGTGGAGCGTTTCAATTCCGCGTTCCGCGCCATCAAACATTTCACCAAGAACCCCCTTTTCATCGAATGCCATCGCCTTAATAAATTTCCCAACCGCTCGCTCGACATCGGTGTCGTCATGGACCTTATGATCCACGATATTGACATCATTCTCGGCATCAACAACAGTCCAGTCAAAGATTTCCACGCCGTCGGGATCAACGTCCTCACACCGCTCGAGGATATTGCCAGCGTCCGGGTCGTTTTTGAAAACGGCTGTGTCTGCAATCTGACCGCCAGCCGCGTATCCGAAGATGTCATGCGCAAAATCCGCATTTTCACGACGGATTCCTACATTTCCCTGGATTATGTCCAGCAAGAAGCGCACATTTACCGCAAACACGGTGCGATGATTTCCAAACACGCGCTGCCGATCCAAAAAGAAGAACCGCTCAAAGAAGAAATCAAATCGTTTATCGAATGCGTCCGCGACGATCAACAGCCGATTGTATCTGGCGTGGAAGGCCGTGAAGCCCTCAAGCTGGCCTTAAAAATTTGCGAAAGCATCAAAACAACGCAAACCCAAATTCTAGAACGTATTAAAGTCGAATCCTTAACCCAAGCTTAGCTGATGTCCTCTGCACACCATGTGATGATCGTAGCCGGTGAAGTTTCGGGAGACAGCCACGCCGCCACACTGGTGTCAGCGCTCAAAAAACTCGATCCCTCACTCACCTTTTCCGGACTTGGCGGACCCAAGATGGAAAAAGCCGGTGTCGCCATAGATGAAGACTTTACCAAATTTGCAGTCGTCGGTTTTATTGAAGTTATCAAACATTACAAAGAATTCAAAAGATGTTTCGATCTCTTTCTAAAAAATGTTGCAGCGCGCAAACCGGCCGCAGTCATTTTAGTCGATTATCCAGGATTTAATCTGCGTTTGGCGGCCCGCCTAAAAAAAATGGGCGTACGCGTCATTTATTACATCAGCCCGCAAGTATGGGCCTGGAAAGAAAACCGCGTCCAATTCATTAAAAAGAACGTGGACCGCATGCTCGTACTTTTTGATTTCGAAAAAAAGTTTTATGCCGACCGCGGCGTCGATGTGGATTTTGTCGGCCACCCGCTTGCGGACAAAGTCGATATCACCGACGGGCGCGAAAAAATTTTAAATAGTTTGGGGCTTTCATCCGACAAGTTCACCATCGGCCTTCTCCCGGGTTCGCGGCAAAAAGAGATCGAATCGCTCTTAGCGCCTATGCTTGATGCAGCAACAATCCTGCACAAAGAAGATTCCCGCTTCCAATTCTTGCTTTTGAAAGCACCGAATCTCGACCCGGTATTATTTGAAAAATTTTTGACAAACCGGCAATTACCGCTTAAAATCCTCACTGGTCATTTCCACAATGGATTGAATGCTTGCGACATCTGTATGGTTGCCTCAGGAACCGCGACACTTGAGACCGCACTGCTTCTCAAACCCATGGTTGTGATTTACAAAACGTCTTACCTGACGTTTGTTCTGGCCAAAGCTCTAATCAAAATTCCGTACATCGGGCTGGTCAATGTCGTCGCCGGTAAAAAGATTGTTCCTGAATGCATTCAAGATGATGCTAACGGAATAAAAATCGCCGGCGAATTAAAAAAAATATATCAAAATCCGTCCGAGTTTGACCGCATGCGGCAGGACTTAGAAAAAGTAAAGTCCTCCCTCGGTGAAGGTGGGGCAAGCGTACGGGCGGCTAAGAATATTTTGCAATTTCTAAAAAGTTTGGTTTGATCCTTCACTCCCAGCGAGAACTTAGGATTATTTTTTAACAAAGCAGCAAAAGTATTGAGTGAATTAAAAAATAAGGAGTTTTAAATGATCGCAACGACAGATTGGAAAAAATTCTTAGGAAATGATGAACTGGCGGATCTGTTTGAAAACGCCAAAAGCGTAACCATCGCCAAAGACTTCGACGAATTGGTCGAATTGTCCTTAGGTTCCCCCAACGCCGACAGCTATGAAGTGGCTTACGACGTTCCCGGCAAAGGGAGAGTCGTCGAAGTCACCGTCGATCGTTGCCGCAACGGGGTCGCCGCGAACTATCCGGAACCGTACATGCGCCGCCGCGATCCTGACACCATGGTCATCGCCGACGCGAAAGCCACTGACAAAGCGCATTTCAGCGATCGTTTTAAAACTCCGTTTCCGACATTTCGTAAAGAAGTCCTCGACTGGCTCAAAGGTCAAGACCTTCTTGTTGTTCCGTTTTATTCCGGCAGCAAAGAACTTGGATACACATCCCTTTTGATCGGACCGAAAAACGCCGCATTCTTCTCTGCATCACTCGCCGCCTTGCAGGGCATGATCGATAAAAATGACCTCCCGGAAGTTTGGGCACCAAAAGCTGTCATCTATTTAGCGCCGACCTTCCGTCACACTCATTGCAACGGCAAACAGATTGTCGTCCATCATCGTGGCGACAAAATCCACGAAATCTTTTCTCTCAATTTGTATCCCGGTCCCAGCGCTAAGAAAGGGATTTACGGTGTTCTTTTGAACCTCGGTGAAAAAGAAGGATGGCTCACGGCGCACGGTTCGACCGTTATCGTCACCACACCCTACGATAACGAATTAGTCATCATGCACGAAGGCGCCAGCGGCGGCGGAAAAAGCGAAATGTTACAGTATCCGCACCGTGAACCGGACGGACGTCTTTTAACCGGGACCAACATCGTCACCGGCAAAAGCCGTTACATCCCGCTCTTTCAAGGCTGCCGACTAGCTCCCGTCACTGACGACATGGCCCTCTGTCCTCCATCGATCCAGGACTCTGACAGCGGAAAATTGATCGTACAAGACGCCGAAACCGGATGGTTCGTCCGCGTTAACCACATCAACAAATACGGCACCGACCGCTTTGTCGAAGAAATGACCGTGGCACCAAAAAAACCGCTCGTATTCTTAAATCTTTATTCTGTTCCCAAAGCGACCTGCTTGATATGGGAACATACTCAAGACAAACCCGGCGTCCCCTGCCCGAACCCGCGGGTCATTATTCCGCGCGAAATTGTTCCCGGCATCGTCCGCGGTACGGTGGAAGTCAATATCCGCAGTTTCGGGATCCGCACTCCGCCGTGCACGACGGAAAATCCGACCTATGGAATCATCGGAATGCTGCACATTTTACCGCGCTCTCTGGCGTGGTTGTGGCGCCTTGTCTCTCCACGCGGCCATGATAACCCCAGTATCACCTCAACGGAGGGCATGTCCAGCGAAGGGGTCGGTTCGTACTGGCCGTTCGCAACGGGACGCCGCGTCGATCAGGCGAATTTGCTTTTGAAACAAATCATCGCCACACCGCGCACCAAATATTCTCTAACGCCGAACCAATACATCGGAGCCTGGAAAGTCGGCTTCATGCCGCAATGGATCGTGCGCGAGTATCTCGCCCGTCGCGGTAGCGCGTTCTTCAAGCCCAACCAATTAATCCCGGCCCGCTGCCCTATCTTGGGCTATACAGTTCAATCGCTGCAGATCGAAGGGTTCTTCTTAAATCGTGATTTTCTCGACGTAGCAGTCCAGCCGGAAGTTGGTGAAGCGACCTACGATAATGGTGCGAAAATTTTGACAGACTTTTTCAAGAAAGAACTCTCGCTCTACATTAACGACTCGGGGCTGGACCCCTTAGGGAAAAAGATCATCGAATGCTGTATGAACGACGGCACTATCGAAGATTACTTACGTTTTATCAATAACTAAATATGGTAAGAACCCTTAAAGTCCATCTGCGTGACGACCATCGCGCTACCTGTCTGACATGCATGGACGGGCGCATACAGATCCCTGTGATCAACTGGATCCGCCGAAGTTCCAAAGTCAAATTCGTTGATATTATTTCTGGTCCAGGGATGGACAAAATCCTTACCGGGATCAAAATCTCGACGACGAACAATCACTCATCGCATATTTTTGTGGTAGGTCACTTCGATTGCCGAGCAAACCCTGTGCCGTATGAAAAGCACAAAAAACAAATCATTGCCGGCGGGCAAAAAATTAAACGCCTCTTCCCTTCCTATCCGATCACCGGGCTGTGGGTCAACTCACAGTGACGGGTGAAGAAAATCACAGAGCCAGCTTAAAAACTCCGTCATTGCAAGCGGTAGCTAAGCAATCTCACAAGCATGTCATCCCCGCAATCACTTAGCGGGGATCCATTCTTTTATAATATATTGGGAATTTCAATTAAATATTGCGCGGCCCCCTTCAATAAACCGTCTTTCAAAAACTGCTTAATTTTCATATTATGGTAGCGCTGGAACCAATAATATTTTTATAAAATACTTGGCTTAGCTTTATTCTTTTCTAACTCAGGAACAGTAATTTAAGATCACATTACCGTCTGCTCCATAGATAAGAGGTGTGTTTTTATCCCCAATTGGATTTTTGAAATCATCAAGAATCTCACAAATCCTGCTAGATACTAACATCCGTGGGATATTGCAGTTTTCTCGAGACAAGCCACCTCAGATAACGCTTCCCCAAAAATAAACTGACCTTTATTAGAATCAAAATTTCTTTCACTGTATTGACCAACACTTAATATATCCAGAAAAGCAACGGCATGGTTTGTATTATTCATAGGAAAACCTATTAACTAGATTTTGGATCCTCGATAGAAGCATTCGGGGATGACAATGTTTAAAACAAAAAAGGATTGCTTTAGCCTGACGGCTTGGCAATGACAGCTCTAATTTAACGGAATAATTTCTTTGGGGCAGTCTTCGGGGCAATTGCAATGATTCTCGAAGTTCGTGCACACACCATCACCGCACGGAATGCAGATCGGGAAACTGTACGATGTTCCATTGCCCTTCATATTGCAACTACCATCGAGATAATCAAAGCCGCAGCGTTTAACAAGTCCTTTGCAACAATTCACATCTTGCGCACTGTAAGCGAGCGCACCACAGGTAGGGACTTGATATTCGGAGATTTTGGGCAGGCAATTCTTTTGTTCAGAACAATCTACAACAACACTACAGAAATCTTTCGGGCAACTCTCGACGCTGATCGTCTTGCAATCGCGCGGCACACAGGCCAGCGGACAATTCGGGATTTGCGAGCCATCGGCGCACTGCAAAAGGCAGGTAGCATCTGGACAATTGTTTTTCGATTGATAGGTGTTCGTGCAGTAATCGACAAACAGATTGTCACACAACCCGACGCCAATAAAAACATTTAAGGCCACCACAACCAAAACGGACAATTTCAAAAGACGCATATCCACCTCGCTTGACTAGTTAAATTCCCTCAAGTGATTCTTCACTAACCCAGCCAGCTTTACCGTCAGGACGCTCGATTTTTGCCCAACCACCTTCGCGTTCGTGAACTTGTACTCGCTGACCGACGGGAAGTTCAAAATAGATCGTTGCTTTGTCGCTTGGTTCAAAACGTGCCGCGGCCGTTTTAATCAGTATTCCAGCATCGCGGTCAGCACTTAACTTCATTTGTAAACCGTAAGCAAAAATTAGAAATAAGACCGCAAATCCACCCATGGCCAAACGCCCGGTTTTCCAACCAAAATAAAGGACCAATAAATGCGCAGCACCCAGAAAAATCAGCAGAACGCTGATAATTAAAACCATTTCGTCACGGCTGTAAAATTCAATATGACGCTGCCACAATTTCTGCCATGGACTTAACGTAAACGGAACATGATTCTGGACTTCCGATGCGGCAAATTGCGAATTCGCCATCAAATCCAAATCGCGCGGCATTAACCGCCTTGCGCGTTCATAATTAACGAGCGCTTTACCGAACTGCTGCTTTTTAAAATAGCTGTTTCCCAAGTTGTAATACAATGGTCCGCTTTCAAAACCATGCTTTAAAACGGTTTCGTATCCGGCAATAGCGTCGTCATATTTTCCGTCGCGGTAAGCGTTATTGGCCGCGGCGTAGCTGCGAGTGAACTCGGCGGTCTGGGCATGAGCAGATCCAACCGACGCTGCCAATAGCAATACGATGAGAACGATTTTTTTCATTTAGAATTCCGTTCAAAAAAGTCGATAATTTCCTTGGCCCGCTGCAGACTGGTTTTCATTTTCTCGGTCGTGGTTTGCGCCGACGCAAAACGCACCAATTCACATTCACTAAAGATCTGTCGCAGATCATCCAAAATTTTATCATTACCGATTTTCATATGTCCGGCTATGACCGCCACGGTCACGGTACTTTGTGGTACATGAAATTTATTACCAAAATATTCCTGCAGTGTTCTAAACAAAGTATCGCAAAAATTCCGGCCGTTAGACTCGCCCCGAGAAACATCATTTTTCTCTAAAAAGGCAGCGGCTTGAGCCAGACCGGCTTTAGCCTGACGCGGCGCTTGTAAACGCCGGACCAAGCGATGATCGGTACGCAACCGGCGCCGAAAAAAATAATTGGCCAATAAACCGGCCCACGCTAAAAACGCGAAAACCATAACCACGATAAAACCGCCACGGGCATAAATCGCATCGCCGCGCTTTTGCAACGTTCCCGCATTCTCTTTAATAAAATGAATGTCCTTGCCCAATTCTTCCGACTGATCGAGCACGACCGATGCCACTGCCGCACTCAACCCTACAACTTTCGACTCCTCTTCCTTGGGCAGTGGAGAAACAACTAATGGGAACGGCCCTTTGGTAATCGTAAAATATTTCTTTTCAGTCGTATCAAAATAATTAAAATCCACCGCTGGCAATTCCTTGACCTGTTCACTCTTAGGAATGACAACTTGTTCTAAGGTCTTCTCGCCATTTTGCTCCGTGATTTTAGGATCATAAACTTTAAAATCTTTAGAATCCTTTAACGCCGGCATTTCAATCACCTTAAGATTTCCGTCGCCGCTGATGCGCATGCGCACGGTCAGCGGATCACCGACCTTAACCTCAATCGGCGACACGGTCATATTAAAATTATACTTCCCGACCCCACCTGAGAAATACTCCGGTTGACCTTCTTGTGGCATCGGCAAAACTTTAATGCCAAGATCGGCGGATTCGAGCATGATTGTCTTAGTTTCAAAGCGTCCCATAAATTCATCAAAAACATCATCATCAAATAGTCCACCGGTATTTCTATTAGCGCCACGGGAACTTTGAATAATAATATTGGCCCCCAATTTCGCCGGTCCCAGTGACAGATCGCCGGCACGCGTCGGATAAATAAATGTTTTGAACTCCAAAATTTGATAAGAAATTCCACCCATGACTTGATGACCGCGGTCGGGTTCGCCAAAAGGTTCGATCGTGAATCCTTCGGCTTTGATCGTCGGGTATTGGACGTTCTTTACCGCCAAATCACTGATAAATAATTTAAGGGAGATGGGGATCGGTTCACTGAAGTAAACTTCTTTTTTGCCGTTAGGCTCCCCTTGGGAGGGAGAACTCAAGACAATAAAAATCTTGTCCTGCAGTGCGGCAGAGACATTGGGATTACTTGCCGGCGGGGATTGCAATTTTCCGGAATCGACAACCGTGATATCAATAGCTGCGGTGGTGTAATCTTTTCCTGAAAGCGGAATTGTTATAGCGGGGATCTGCAATGAACCCGTTTTAAGGGGGATCGCCGTAAACATCAAACCGGTCGAACGTGACATTTTTCCGTTAATGAGAGAAATTTTGGTCGAAGGACCTAGATAACGAACTTCCAGCCCGTCGACTTTAGGAAGCTGTAACGGCGGCGCTTCTGCACCGTTAATCGTGATTGTCAAACGGAAAGATGATCCCAGTTCGACGGTGGCCGTGTTGACCGTGGCTTCGACACTGATTTCTTCGGCGTGTACAAGTGGAACCATTATTACCGTCATTGCCAGGATACCAAAAGCAGCCGAAGTAATCTGAAATAGATTGCCACGCTTCGCTCGCCCACAAGGGACTCGCTTCGCTCGCCCACAAGGGACTCGCTTCGCTCGCCCACAAGGGACTCGCTTCGCTCGCAATGACTTCATCAGCTTAAACATGTCACCAATCTTTCAAAACCGGATGGTCTAGCGATTTCTTCTTGCCGAAATCCAACAAACCCGCCGGTTGTTCATTTTGTTCAAATTGCTTCAATAAATCTTTGGCTTCGTCCTTGCTCATTTCGCCTCCGTTAGGCTCCCCTTGGGAGGGCTTTATCTGCATGTCCTTACGCTCTTCACTCTTTTTATCACCTTTATCATCTGTTCCATTGCTTTCAGGTTTAAAGGGCGGTTTTTGTTCGTCGTCATTTTTATTGGATTGCGAATTTTTTTGATCAGGGTTCTGTTGATCGGAACCCGATTGCGAAGAATTTTTGTCTTGGTCCTGCTTGTTTTGATCTTGCGGCTTCGATTGCTGTTGCTGATTTTGGTCTTGCTTTTGATCTTGACCTGACTTTTGCTGCTGTTGTTTTTGTTTCTGTTTTAACCGTTCCAATTCTTTTTGAACAATCCCCTGATTATAATGGGCGTCTTTATCCTTGTCATCTAGATTCATGACCGTGTTAAATTGACGTATCGATTCTTCCAGACTTTTGATCGCTGCGTCGGTATTCTGCTGCTCATCGGACAGGCCAGCACCGAACAATGCGTCCCCTAAATTAAAATGCGCATTCTTCATAATCTCTGGATCATTGCTCAATAGTCCTTTCTGCAAATAAGGAACGGCTTCGGCGTACTTTTCATTTTTGTATAACGCAGTCCCTACATTAAAATTCACTTCTGGCGATTCCGGGGCGGCCTTAAGCGCATTCTCGTAACTTTTTAAGGAAGAATCAAAATCACCTTTTTTATAAAACGCATTTCCCTTCCTAACCTCGCTTTCTTTGGATGCAAAGACGGGCGTCGCCAGAAGCAATGACAAAAAAATTGCGCTTACAGTTTTCTTATTCATTTTCCCCCCGCCGTCCAAAAGGGACTCGCTGTGTTCGACGCAAAGGATAAGCGGTTTCAATGACTAACAATAACAGGGCCAACGCCAGCGGAAACTGAAAGCGTTCAAAGTAGTGCTGCTCCGACTTGGTTTGAAAATCTCTTTTCTCAAGTTTTCCGATTTGCTGGTCATAAATCAAATCCAAACCGAACTGGGTTCCGCTCGCTCGCACATACAACCCACCCGTCTCCAAAGCGATCTTCTGCAACAAAGCTTCATTTAACCGCGACTTCACAAAATTTCCCTGGCTGTCTTTAAGAAATTCGTTTTCGCCTTTTTCATTGGCGATTTGAATCAACTCGCCTTCCTTCGTTCCCACACCAATGGAGTAAATTTTGATCCCTTTCTCTTTCGCTTTTTCTACGACCACCATGGGATCTTCTTCGAGATTCTCGCCATCGGTAATAATGATGACCGCTTTATATTTTGCGCTGGTCGTGTCGTACTCGGTCAGGGCTTCACGCAATGCCGCCGCGATATTCGTACCGCCGCGGGGAACAATATCGGGACCCAAATCTTCCAGATTCAAAAGAAATCCGCTGTAATCCACCGTCAACGGACAAGTCAAAAAGGCATCGCCGGCAAAAGCCACCAATCCGATGCGGTCACCTTTCAATTTTTTAATAAGATCTTTAATCGCTAGCTTAGTCCGCTCAAGGCGTGATGGCTTCACGTCTTTGGTAAGCATACTGCGCGACACATCGACCATGAGCAGGATGTCACTTCCTCGACGTTTAATTTCACGGATTTCATAACCCCATTGCGGCCGCGCCAAAGCAAAAATACTCAGAACAAATACAGCGAGCAAAAACGCCGACTTAAGGCGATAGAGTTTTGGATCATGATTTTTCGCGATCAGTGCGAAAAGTTGCTGCTGCGAAAAGCGGGCGAGCATATTTCGGCGATGACGAACCGCCCATAACAAAAATGCAAACAACGGAATGATTGCCCATAACCACAACAAATTTTCCGGTGCACCGAATTTCATATAAATCCTTTAGGGAATTCGTAAAAATAATGTGTTTTCTAAAACAGCACCTAACAGCAATAAGATCAAAGCTGCGCCAAGAAAATATCCAAAAAGCTCTTTATACTCGCGGTAACCGGACTCTTCGATCTTGGTCTTTTCTAAACGGTCAATTTCTTTATAGACTTCACGTAATGAATCTGTATCCGTCGCACGAAAATATTTGCCGCCGGTTGTCGTGGCGATGGTTTTCAATGTTTCCTCGTCAATTTCAACCGGGACATTCTGATAACCGCGTCGCCCCCAAATGTCCTGCACCGGATAGGGCGCCATACCGTTAGTCCCGGCGCCGATGGTATAAATTTTTACATCGAGTGCTTTCGCAGCCTTAGCACCCGCAATGGGATCGACTTTGCCGCGATTATTAACCCCGTCCGTCAAAAGAATAATAATCTTACTTTTTGCATCGCTTTTTTGTAAGCGGGCCAGCGACGCGCTAATCGCCGAACCGATCGCCGTTCCGTCTTCCATCATGTACAAACGCAGCCGTTCCAAATTTGTCTTCAACCAATTGTAATCCGTGGTTAATGGACTCACTGTATACGCAAGACCGGCGAAAGCGACCAATCCGATCCGGTCGGATTTACGGGCATCGATAAATTCTTCGACCACACTTTTAATGACTTCCAAACGGTTATAGCGTTTGCCCTTCAACGTAAAGTCTTCGGCGGCCATACTTCCAGAGCCGTCAATAGCAAGAATGATGTCGATTCCTTCGGTTTCATGTATGGCTTCTTCCAGCACCGAGCGCGGTCCGGCTATGGCGACAACAAACAAGGCTGCCGCGATTAACCGCAAGAAAAACGGGATACCCGAAAAACGGATCTTCCACGTCCGATGCAAAGAATCGACTAGTTCCCCTGACGGAAAGTGTAAACTGGCCGCTTTCGACTGCCGCATAGCAAGAAAAATGACCGCCAGGACAATTGGTAAAAAAAGAAGAATAATTTGGTCTTTAAAAATCATGGCGTGATTGGCAACGGCTCAATTCTCGAAATGGTCTCTTCAATCAGACGTTTGGCAACAACCAGTGCCCCGTCCATTTCTTTATGTGTCGAATGGTACCGGGCAAATTTGACCATATCGCTTAACATCAAGAATTCTTTTAACGAATCCTTCTGCTGCAAGTCAAGCACCGGCATAGTTTTGACATGGACTAAGAATTCATCCGTGGTCATGTCCGGTGCACTGATCGAAAAACGACGCTCAAGATAATGACGGATGATGGCCGAAAGACGAACAAAGTATTCTTCAGTTTTTCCTGCGGCCGGAAGCTGTTCTTTTTCTAAGGTGGCCAATTCTTCCTGTGCTATCTCCCAAGCGGGTCGAACAATAATCGCGGCAGCTTGGTCTTTGGCCATTTTCTCTTTTAGCCAACGCAGAAAGAAAAACAGCCCCACCAGAAATAAAACCCCGAGCGCCACAAACAACCAGAAATAATTCACCGGCAAATCAACGGGCGGACGGACATCTCTGATTTCATTAAGCGGCATCAGCTCTTTCTCCTGCGACGCTTCAAAAAGAACTTTACAATTTCATCACTATAGGATTCGTGGGTGGCAATAGGAATGTGGTCCATCCCGACAGAATCAAACATGCGCTGACGGGCTTTGATCCGGATTTCCGCACGACGCTTATAATCTTCTCTCACCTTTGCCGAACTGGTATCGACTAAGGTCATATGGCCGGTTTCCGCATCTTCCAAAAGCACCAAACCGCAATCGGGAAGTTCCTGTTCGCGAAGATCATTGAGCGTCACAGCGATCAAATCATGTCGGCGATTGGCGATGGCAAGGGCTTTTTTAAAACGGCTTGTTGTATCTCCTGGCTGAAAGAAATCTGAAATCAAAAAGGCCACACTCTTGCGGGTCATAACCTTGTTGAGATAATCGATACTCGCCACCATGTCGGTCGCCGTGTGCTGAGGTTTATAAAAAAGAATTTCGCGAATAAGGCGTAAAACATTCTTGGTGCCTTTAACCGGCGGCATAAACTTTTCGATCTTATCGGTAAAAATAATGAGACCAATTTTGTCATTATTGCGGATCGCGGCGAAGGCCAGCAAGGCGGCAATCTCAGCGGCGAGCTTACTCTTTAACTCATTAACTGTCGAAAATTGGCAGGAGCGAGAAACATCGACGAGCAGCATGACCGTCAGTTCGCGTTCCTCGACGAACTTCTTGATATGCGCTTTACCGGTACGGGCGGTGACGTTCCAGTCGATCGTGCGGACATCGTCGCCAGGGAAATATTCACGCACTTCATCAAACTCAAGGCCGCGACCCTTAAAAACACTATGATATTGGCCGGCAAAAACATCAGTCACCAGACGTGAAGTCGTAATTTCAATGCGCCGGACTTTTTTAAAAAGGTCTTTGGGAATCATATAATTATCTTTGAGCCGGTTGGGTGGGATAACCTTCCAGGCGAGTTCGGCGAAGCCGGCTGTCTGAGCATGGAAGGTTATCCCGCAGAGCCGGCCAGCAAATTACGGGACTTCGACTTCGCTAAAAATCCGGGTAATAATATCTTCCGAAGTTTTTTCTTCCGCCTCGGCCTCATAACTAACAATGACCCGATGACGCAAAACATCCATACCGATGGTCTTCACATCTTGCGGCGTCACATAGCCGCGTCCCTGCAAGAAAGCGTGCGCCTTGGAAGCCAGCGCCAAAAAAATCGTCGCGCGCGGCGAAGCGCCATATTGAATCAGACCTTTCAAATCTCCCAACTTATAATTTTCCGGATTACGGGTAGCCTCGACGATATCAACGATATAACGAGCGATCTTTTCATCCATATAAATCTCATCGACGACCGCCCTAGCACGCAAAATATCCTGCGGGGTCACAATGCTCTGGACTTTAAAATTAGTCTTCGTATAAGACATGCGCTGTAAAATTTTATACTCTTCATCCTTCGTCGGATAGGTGATTTTGACTTTGAGCATAAAACGATCAACTTGAGCTTCCGGTAAAGGGTAGGTCCCTTCCTGCTCGATGGGGTTTTGAGTGGCCATGACCAAGAACGGATCTTCCAGTTTCAAGGTTTCGGCACCGATGGTGATCTGGCGTTCTTGCATCGCTTCCAAAAGAGCGCTCTGGACTTTCGCGGGAGCACGGTTGATTTCGTCAGCAAGAATGAAGTTGGCAAACAACGGACCTTTTTTAATATTAAATTGACCGACATGCTGATCGTAAATGAGTGTCCCGGTCAAATCCGCCGGAAGCATATCGGGTGTGAACTGCAAACGCTGAAATTTGGCCTGGATCGTGGCGGCCAGCGTTTTAACGGCCGTCGTTTTCGCAAGCCCGGGAACACCTTCAACGAGAATGTGGCCGTTAGCCAAAAGCCCGACGAGCAAACGATCCAAAAGATAGCGTTGGCCGATTAGGACTTTATCGACCTCCATGACGATCGCATCGATAAAACCGCTTTCTTTTTTGACTTTTTCATTAATGGCACTGATATTGATTTCGCTCATACATCTCTCCCTCGTAAAATAACCAGAATTGACAGTTAGCTAGCGTGATTTGATTGTGCTGCAGGCAGGACAGGAATATTTTATAAATTTCTTAACAGTTGTCAAGATGCAACTAGCTTCGACAAGGTCGCGTGTAAACCTTTAGGAATCGTAAAAAAGAATGTCGAACCTTCGCCGGGGTTAGACTCAACCCAGACTTTGCCGCCCTGGTCTTCAACACCGGCTTTGACGATACTCAGTCCGGCGCCTGTCCCTTCAATTTCCATGGCATTATCTAAACGTTTAAAAAGTTCAAAAATCGCTTCTCTGTGTTCTTGAGGAATACTGATCCCATTGTCGCGAACAAAAAATTTATGGCTGCGCTCGTCCTCGCTATAACCGATCTCCACCATTGGAACTGCACCTTTTTTCTTCTGATAAGCCGCCGAGAAGCGGACCGCGTTATTTATAAGATTATCAAAAACTTCCGTCACCTTGACACGGTCACAAACGACATTTGGCAACGGCGAATCGATGACGATTTTGGCATCGGCTTGTCTAATCATGTATTCCAACCGCTCAAGGACGACGTCGAGTAAAAGACGGATATCGACTTTTTCGTAAGGATTTTTAATGCGGGAAATTCTGGTCAAAGCAACCAAGTCTTTAATCATCGTATTCATTCGTTTGGTCGCCCGGCGTAAACCGTTCAAGCTCCGCTGACCTTTCTCGTCCATCTTGTCCAAATAGTGCTTCTCAAGAAAATCGCCATACCCTTCGATCCCGGTCAACGGCGCGGCAATATCGTGACTGACGGTATAAACAAAACGGTCGAGCTCGGTATTAACTTTTTCCAGGTCACGCTTCTGGTTCTCCGCGACCTCCAGACTTTTGGCCAAAGCATCGTTTTTTTCCTGCAGCTTGACTTTAAACTCATCGAGCTGCTGGGTCATAGAATTAAATGCGCTACTTACTTCACCGATCTCGTCCTGACGATTCGTATCGAGTTTAACCTTAAAATTGCCTACCCCGATTTGATGTGTGGCGGACACCAAATCTTTTAAAGGACGAGAAAAACTGCGGATAATAAAGAACGAGATCAGCATGCTGATAAAAATAATACCCTGCAAAACTAAAATCAAATTTTTGCGGGCTTTTTGTTCTTCGCGGGCCGCATTGTCTAAGGTTTTTTGCGTCGATTGCCGAATTTCTTCTAAAAGGGATTTTATTTTCTGGGTGAGGATCTTTTCTTTTTGATTGATGCGGTTAAGATCTTCCAGCGACAATTCGAACTTTCCAGCGCTGATCATCTGATGAATTTCATTAAATAACCGGTCATATTCGACATAGGCCGTTTCGATTTTCCCTAAAAGTCGGCCGGACTGTTGTAGTTCTTGCGCTTGTGTTGGATTTTTTGCCAACGCGGTTTTATTTGCAATCAGTTCTTTTCCTTTGATGACGGACTCGCCTGTTTCCTGCGTCAATCGGTCGAATCCTTGTTTAATGCTATTGATATGGCTAAGAAGATATTGACGGCGGGAGTCGGGCATTTCCGTAAAGGCCAGTTCGTCGCCGGCGTTGAGTAACGCTTGGAAGCGGATGGCGTTTTCTAGATAGCGCTGTGTCACGGTATTACCGACGTCACTAAGCACGATGTTTTTGTCGGTAATTTCGCGGAGCTGTTCACCTAGTTTGGAAACTTGACGGAGGGAGATCGCGGTATTGATCGTGATCGCAGCGATGAGGAGCAGAACAAGAACGAATATTTTATTGGCGATTTTCATAGATAGAGCCGGGATTCGGGATGGGTCCCGGCGAGTTTGAAATTGATTTTCTTCAATCATTTATTTAGAGGAAATCAATTTCACTGTTTGAGCAAGGGACCCGTCCCGGATCCCGGCTCAGTGCCTATGTAAGCTTGATGTCAATGCGTTCGACTTTGTTATCACGAATATCTTCGGCATAACGCGACGGAATCATCGCCTCCGTCAAATGCACCGGCTTATCCAAACCGGAATATGTAATCACAATCTCGTTGACGGCGGGCGCCTTCTCGCCAAAAGTATCACGACGGCTTTGATTATGATAAACCACCAGCGTCGAACTTAAAAAATTAAAGGCATAACTATTTTTCGGCAAATGGAGCGACTTTTGTTCCTGCATGCGATTGGTCACAAGAATATCGCGTTCTTCTTTGCTGAATAACCATCCGGCCAAGGCCGGCTTAAACGTGAGCGTAAGACCGCACTTATTATCCCAATGGAACGGCTTGGCTCCGGCGTTCATCAGCAGCCAGACGTGCAGAAATTCCGCAGTACTACCAGAAAGACGGGCGACAAATCCCTGGCCGTGAAAATTTTTATCTTCGTGGGCACTGCTGGCGATGAACGATGAATTTTCCAGCGTGCTGCGCCCGTAAACTTCTGGCTTTAAAAACGGGATCAAAACGTCTTTGAACGTTGCATAGAATTCAGCATACAGCCCACCACGTAAAATCTCGAGCAAATACTTATATTGCATGTGCAGCCATACCGACTCGTTTTCCAGCCAGCCGCGCGGAAAAATACGGGTACGCCCGATCTCTTCGGTTTCGCTGGTGATATCGGCATTGACTTTGTACATTTTTAATTTACGGTCAAACAAAACGCTTTTACGAACACCCTCATACAACTGCGCGGCATGCTTGTGATCGTGATTAACTTTAAGCGCGTGCACAAAACCTTCCAAGAATAACGGCAGGTCATGACGTTTAAAAGCGCACGGAAGCACTAACGGAAGGTTGTGACGTTTCTTATTCAGCGGCACATAATCGGTGACTTCGTGGTAAAAATAAGTCGAAAGCAACCCATTAGCAGTGCGAGCTTTTTCAATGGCTTGACGGCAGCGCTCAACAATACCTTTGAGAAAAATATTGATGTCCCCAACCTTGAGCTGCACTTCGCCGCCCTGTATTCCTTTACGAACCCGTGCACGATACTGCTCTTTGGCATCATTGGCTTTATTCCAAAGAACCAACGGTTCTGTTTCTGCGTGATTAGCGCTCTGCAAAGCATTAATAAATTCTGCTAATTCTGCAAAGACCGTGACCTCACCGTTATCGATGTGCAAACCTTCCAAACGTTTGAGCATGAATCGGCAAAGACGTTTGAGTTCTAGCGTTTCGGATAGCGATGAACCCAAGAGCCCGGGCAAACCATTGAGTGAATCGTACCAGTTGGGCTTGTCGCCTTCCATTTCCAGACCGACACCGCTAGGATCGAAGCTGGCGGCTTTATTGGTCGCGAGGCAAAGCATCTTGACCAACAGATTGGTGTAATAAACTTCCCCTTCGCCATTCTGGACGCGGAGCTTGCTTCCGGTTTCGACACTACGGATATCTTTGCTGCCGTCGACAACGGCATGATTCTGGCGGACGCCTCTATCAGTCAAAAAATAACGTTCGGTGCGCGGTGCAAGATAATGCGAATTATGATAAAAACTAAAAACTTTCTTTTCCAACAAGAGTGAACGAGCGTGGTCCGGATAAACACCTAGATAACTTTCAACAAGATCAAGATTATAAGTCCAGTGATCCGACCAAAAGCCTTCCCCATGGTCGGCAGTGATTTGGCGCTGACAATGCGACAAAAGCTTTTCTAAAAATTCTTCCGGTGACACGCGTAGCTTTAAATTATTTTCAAAGACGCATTTAAAAACTTCACCCGGTCCGAAACTTCTCTGCAACAGTTCGCGAAGCGGTTCACTCTCACCCTTAAGCAGATCCACTAAAATAGTTTCTAAATGTTCCGGATCGGTCAAAGAGAACGTCATCCCTTTAACAACGAGCGGATTAAAACCGTCGGCCTGCGAAAGGTTCCAGAAATCGATGACCGAGGCATCTTTGACGTCGGTATTAAACCACACATCGTTGCGGCGGTTTTGGTTCACGTCGCGGTAGTTCCCATTCCCTTGCGAGAAATAAGTCGGGGATAAAACGAAGTGATTATAATCGCGTTCCGGATCGCCGTGTTTGCGACTAAAAACGTTAAAAGCAATTTTTCCGTCGCTGGTCTTCACTGTCACCGGCAACCCCCCGCGCAAAATATTATCCAAGAAGGTCTGTCCGCAATATTGGTCGAACGCCGTCGAAGAACTGCTAGTCAACGCATAATCTTTGATGCTGGCCACGAGCTTACGGTTTTCTGTTCGCTTGGCATCGATATAACCCTTGATCATGACCCGCTTGACGATCGTGTGCAAATGTTCCACCGCATAGGTTTGTCCGATCAGGGAAACAATTTCTTGGTTGCCTTTTGACGCAATCTTGATCTTGGCAAAACTCATCGCGCTCGGCGTGCGGCTCGCGGTTTCTTGACGGGACGGAAGGGAAAACTTGGCATTTGCTAAAAATCTTTGCGGGGTGACAAAATCGGTGGCGTCGCCGAAAATAGCGGCGGCCTCAACAACCGGATCCAAAAGTTTCCCGGATTTTACACCGTTTAAATACGAAAAATAAAAGTTGCCTTCTTTAATATATTTAACATCAGGGGTGTCGGCGACTTCGACATTGAGTTGATAAAACGGGGCTTTTTCTTTAATATTACGGACTTTGACCCACGCCTCGACAGTGCGAGACATGTTTTTGATCGTCCAATCGCGCATCCCGTACGGCAAAATGATGGGCAGACCGTCGACGATTTCCAGATCCAAAATTTTCTTTGAAATATTGGTCAAGGTGACGCGGCGGACTAACGCGGCAAATGATTCGCCCGGCAAAGTAAAATAATTAACGCTGATTTTTAATCCCAAAGCTTTGTGTTCGTCTTCGATGGTCAGTTCATGCGAATTGATAACCATGGTATTCTTTTCGCCGTCTTGAAACGGTTCCCAGAAAATGACTTTACCACCGACGCGGGCCTTAATAAAGGTACGAAAACCCTGTAATGACGTTAAACGGTAAGCTTTATTAGCTGGAAGGAATTCCAGAATGGCTTTATCTTTGCTTTCGATCCCAAAACTGCTGATCGCCTGGCCACGGTTGACGTAGAAGACCCACATCGGGATCCCCCATACGCCAGCGACGCCAGGAAAGAAATTGCTGAAAGTTTTCGAATGATTATAATTTCCGATAATAAAATTACCGGCTTGGTCAAAACGATATTGTGGTGATGGGGAAACGGTGTTGCGTGGCATAAGTGAAGTCCTTTAAATATTTTGTCATTCCCGCATGCTTTTAGCGGGAATCTATTAGTGGTGCCCCGATAAAACGCTCGGGAATGACAATGCTTTAATAAGGTTTTTTAAGTTTACGAAACAAATTGTAATAACCGGAAAGTTTTGCGCTTAAAATCCAATCCGTGATGTCGCGGTCGCCGAAACGGATCCGGTTAATTTCATATACATTTTTGTTAAAACGGTCTTGTCCGCGATTGGTCGTGAATGCCCCCTTATAACCGGAGTCTTGCAAAATCTTTTGCACGTCGGCCGTAAAGCCGCCAATCGGATAAGCGTAATATTCCGTCAACGTATTGAGTTTCTCCTCCAGAGTACGCTGACTTTCTTTAATTTCATAAAGCTGTGTTTCCCGGGTGACGTCCGGCAAATATGCTTGGACCATACCGTGACTTCCAAACCGCATTCCGCCGTCATGCATGCGTATCACATCATCCCACGAGAGCAAACCTTCCGCACCGACAGTGCCGGGAGAAATAAAAAACTGCGCGGGATAGCCAAATTTTCTTAAAATCGGAAATGCGGCCGTGTAATTATTTTTGTTACCGTCATCGAACGTAATGACGACAGTGCCGTGCGGAAAACGTTTCTTGGCTTTAATTCCATCGACTAGTTCTTTAACCGTTATAACTTTGTACCCGCGATCGTGCAAGAACAACATATGACGCTCAAAATTGGCCAGACTGACCGTGTCCTCGCGAACCGTATCTAAATCCGCGACATTGTGATACATCATGACCGGAACGGTGTACATTTCAGTGATCAGCCAATAAAGTGCTGCAATGATAACAAAAAAGGGTAAAAACGCAGTGAGTATTTTGATGCTGCCCATTGATAAACGATTACGGCTGACTGAGGATCTTTTTGACGGTTTCGCTGACCGCTTTGTTATCGGCACGGCCGGCCAAACGGGCGGATGCTTCTTTCATGACCTTACCCATGTCCTTTAGGCCCTGACTGCCGGTCTCCTGGACGATGGCTAAAATCACGGTTTCGATTTCCGCGATCGACATTTCCGCCGGGAGATAACCTTTTAAAATATCCAGTTCATCTTTTTCTTTCTGGGCCAAATCCAGACGACCACCTTTTTCGAACTGCTCGATAGAATCCTGGCGCTGTTTGATTTGCTTCTTGATAACACTGATGACATCCGCGTCTTCAATGGCATCGACTTTCTTATCGATCATCACGTATTTAAATTGCGAACGCAGCAAACTTAAGGTCGAGACCTTGACCGGCTGACGATCCTTCATGGCCTGCTTGAAATCACTATCGATCTGTTGGGATAACATATAAGCTCCTCGGTGATATATAATTTAGATGATCATATTAATATTTTTACGACGGGATTGCAAATCTTTCAGAGGCGGGACCTACGAATTAACACTAAAAACTTTTTCGATCTCCAAATACAAATCCTGAAATTGGAACGGTTTAGCCAAGGCGTGATAACGAACACCATCGACTTGAACACCCATTTTGCTATCTTCCTCTTCCTTCGAAACAATACCGGAAAGAAAAATAACCGGGATATGCCGCGTGGCCGGATCTTCCTTGATTATTTTTATCGCTTCCGGTCCGCCGATGTCCGGCAAAACGATGTCCATTAAAATCAAATTCGGCATGTTCGCTTTGACTTTTTGCAGAGCATCGCGCCCACGGTTGGCGGTAATCACTTTAAACCCTCGTTCGGAGAGCTTCTTTTCCAAAAGAGCTAAAATATCGTCTTCGTCATCGACCAACAAAATGATCTTTTCAGACATGAAACCCCCTGATAAATAAATAAGAATGACTGGATTATATAAGAGAACTTTAAGGCTTTCTATACTTATCTAAACAATCTTAAGGCAAGTGCATCAGCGCCGCGTTGCGCTTTAACCACTCTTCGCTCGTTTTATAGTCGGGCATAAATTTCGCGACCTTGCGCCAAAAACGCTGCGAATGATTGGGCACTTCGAGATGGCAAAGCTCATGCACCACAACATAATCGATGACCGCAAGTGGCGCCATGATCAACGTCCAATTGAGATTGATCGTTTTTCCGTGGTGATTGCAGCTTCCCCAGAGGCGTTTTTGTGTTTTAACGGTAATTTTTTGCGGCGCTTTCCCGGAAGGATCCAGTTCCATGATGCGGCTGTAATGAAAAACCCTGCTGCCGAAGACTTCCCCGGCCTGCTTGCGGTACCAGGCGATTAATTTGCTTTTGATTATTTTCTCGGTGGTCGCGGGATTGGCGCGGACTTCTAATTTTTCATCAATGAATGTGACTTTGGTAGCGAGGTTTATTTTTCGATCGACAACCAGCGGATACGCTTGTCCAAGAAAAAGAAAATCATGACCAGTTTCATATTTCTTACGACCGACTCGCTCCTCCTCGAGTTGCTTGTCCTTCATCCGTTTGAGGATCCACTCTGTGCGCGAGTGAATAAAACGTTCAATTGTTTCCATCGGAACAAAACGGGGGGCAATGACCCGGGCGGCGGAAGATGAAGGAACAGAAAGCTCAATGGTCCGACGACGGCCGGAACGGCGCAAGGCGTAGGGAATCGGGCCTGCGGACGTCGTTAAATTGTGGCTGGATTCTTCAGACAAGGCTTTGAATTACTTAACAAACTTAACGTCGATTTGAACGTTCTTCGGTGCATTCGTATTAGTCGGGGGCCAGGCCACATTGGTGGCGGCTTCTTGTCCGTTGCGAAGCAAAAACCCATTGTTCCCTAACGAGAGATGAATGGTATCTTCAGCTTTTTTGGCTGCGATCTCATCGTTACGGTCTTTGATTTGGAAATTCTTAATGCGGGATTTGATCTCACGGATCTTTTGTTTGTACTTGCTTAAAATGGTGCGGCCTTCATCGATGCTTTTAAAATCCAATTCAGAAATATATTCCTGCAATTTGGTATTTAATTGGTCTTCGCGCGACTTGGCAGCGGCAGCGGCCAGTTGCATGTCCTCTTTGAGCTGGATGTTAGTCGCTTCCAGTTCGGCAACTCTTTGTTCCAGGGCGGAAACATTATCGAGAGCGGCTAATTTGCCTTTAAGTTCGGTATTTTCTGTTTCGGCTTGGGCGATCTTCTCTTTAGCTTGTGCTAAACTTTTTTTAAAATCATTAACTTGGACGGCGTAATTGCGGACCACCTGGGTCTGGTTTTCCAATAAAGCCGCGACCATTTTGTTCGAACGCTCGACGGACATGTAGTCATTCGCGACTTCTCTATATGTCCAGTATGATAAGCCGCTCAAAATAGCAGCGATAACGATCAGACCCCAGATGTTTTGATTTTTTACTTCTTTTGCCATATAACGCTCCAATTAAATTGATGTTATTGAATTGAGAGCCCTATTATAGAAAGTTTTTTAGGAAGGGCAAGAAATATTTCATTCTATGTGCGTCCACCTGCCGCAACGGTCATGGTGGCTCCCAGAAAGATTTCAACGGAAAATTTTAGTATTTATTTCCTGATTTTTAATCCATTTGGCGCCGCGCCCTCGGCCGGTTAAGGTAATCTCCCCCCCATCCCGCAATTCACGCAAAACAAGCCGGATCATGTCCCGGCTAATATGCGGACACGCTTCTTGGAGACCAGAAATAGCAAACGGCTTAACCGCCTTTTTGACATAGGTTTTGATTTGCTCAGTCTTAGAGGTCTCCTCCCGAAATACACCTACCCGTGATTCCAATTCTTTATAAGCCGCAATAAGGACACCATAAAAATAATGTAGCCAAGGTCTAATATCATGCTTTTGCTCATGCCAACCTTGTGATGAACGCTCCAAGGATTCATAATATGTTTCTTTGCTGCCTTCGATAATACGTTCCAAACTGATGTATTGACCGACCCGATAACCGGCATAATACAAAAGTAATAAACTTAAAAGCCTTGCCGTGCGGCCATTGCCGTTTTGAAAAGGATGAATGCATAAATAATCCAAAATAAATAATGGAATAAGAATCAGTGGTGGAAAATTTTCTTTTTGGGATGCAAATTGGTAAGAACCGATCAAACTTTCAATAAAAAAAATGTCTGGCTTGCCGACGGAGGTTGAAAACGAACCCGGGCGCTTCCATTCTTAAGACGATCAATAATTTGATTGTCTGCTGTTTTAAATTCACCGCCAGAATTTTGAGTGTACTTATACAAAAGTTGATGAAACATCGTAATCGTATTCAATGACAACGGCATAGCTTTGAAATCGGTGTGAATGTATTCCAGGGCATCGCGGTATCCGGCGACTTCTTCCTCGGGACGATTGCGCGGGGCGGATTGTTGTTCAACGATATCAACGACACGGCGATGCCCAACGTCAATGCCTTCGATACGATTGGAAAACTCAACGCTTTCAACTTTAGCGCGTTCTACAAGTTTTTCCAACATCTCGGGTGATTGTTTTACATATAATAACTCTTTGCCTTTAAATTCTGCTAAAGCATTTGCAAGATTAAGTAATTGCGGGCTGATATGTATAGCATCTAAAAATTCCTCTGAAAAAGATTTCATACGACCGACCTCTTAAAAATTGTTTATTAAGACGGTCGAAAATATAGCCCAAATGGGGTAATAATTGAATATTTTACCCTGTTTAGCTAATCATTACCCTATTTAGAGGACTTTCAAGACAAACGCCTGGTGAATGTAGAGCCCGGGAAAGGTACGGCAGGAAAATGTCTCCAAAAAATTGATTCCGGAAGTCGAGGCAAAGACTGCCTGCGATTGTTGTTCGGTACGAAAACAGGCGCCGCGGTCCATTTTATAGAAAAATTTGCTAAGGGCTCCCTGCCCTTTGTACAACACCGGATCACTGACCACAATATAACGGCAACTGATCCGCTGCAGTTCTTTGAGCGAGCTACGAAATTCGTCGTCCGTCAAATGGTGCGAGGTATCGATCAACATCGCCATATCGACCGCTTTATCGGCCACCGGAAGTTTCATCGCGTCCGCGACAAAAAACTTGTGACGCGGGTGCTGATTTGCGGCATAGGCAATACGCGGATAACTATTATCGATGCCGATATAAAGGCCTTTGCTGACCGCACTGCATTCACCCAACCCGCAACCCACATCCAGAATAGTTTTATATTCAAACGGCTGTAATCCTCTTTTTAATCCGCCGACCCGTCCCCCGTCTAAAATCGCCCGCTGGATACGCGAGATGAGCGGGTTTTCCAAAATCCCGCCAAAACGCAACTTACGGTCAGTCGCTGTTTCATTGATCGTCATTGTCATGTCCTACTCCAAAACTTCTGCAATGACATAAAGCGGACGTTTTTTAACGTCGTCGCCAATGCGTGCTAAATATTCGCCGATGATTCCGATCGCGATCAACTGAATGCCTCCAATAAAAAGAACGCTCACCATCAACGAAGCCCAACCGGTAATCGCATAGTTTGTAAAAAATTTCAAATAAATAGTCACCGCGATACCAAGAAAAGACAACAAAGAAATAAAAACGCCGACACAGGAAATCGCGCGCAGCGGCACAAAAGAAAAAGAGGTCGCGGCATCGAGCGAAAACTTCAGCATTTTCCAAAATCCATATTTAGTTACTCCCGTGAACCGCGCTTCGCGCACATATTCAACACTGGTGCGTTTAAATCCAACCCAGGCCAAAAGTCCGCGCATAAAGCGGTGACGTTCATTGATTTCGCTCAAGACATTGACAACTTTACGGTCCAAAAGATAAAAATCCCCGGCATCCTTGGGGATATCGATATTTGTCGAAGCGCGCAAAAGGCGGTAAAAGACATACGCGCTCATCTTTTTAAACCACGTTTCGCCTTTGCGTTCCTTACGGACACCGTAAACAATTTCAAAACCTTCGCGCCATTTCGCAATAAACTGCATTATTACCGACGGGGAATCTTGCAAATCACAATCCATAACAACAACAGCGCGGCCGGCGGCCTGACGCATTCCGGCGGTGATCGCTAATTGATGGCCGAAGTTGCGAGCAAAACGAACGATGCGGATACGGGGATTGTTTTTGCGGGCAGCCTGCATTTCTAAAAACGAATTGTCGCGGCTACCGTCATCGACCAAGACGATCTCATAATCCAAATTTGTTGGCGCCAGCACGGCCGTGACCGCGTCACAAAACTTTGTGATCCCGCCTTCTTCATTATAAACGGGAGCAACAACAGAAATTTCACAATGGCTTTGCGTCATAGTTCCTCTAATTTATTTAATAATTAACCCGTGCCGGACGCGCCAGAGCGTCTCGATCGCGTATCCGCCAAAAAAGAATGACGCTTTTTTATTGCCGACCGTAATTTCTTCGATAATGGTGTCCCGCGGTCCAACCGGATAAGCAAACGAAGGATCAATCGGAGCGACCCAGACCCCGACAAAAATAGTTTTGGTCGGATCTAAATTATGTAAACCCGGATAATTCAAAATACCGCCGTATTTTAACCCAAAACCATAAATCATCACGTTTAATTTTGATTTTACGTAACCTAACTGCGGGATGGCCAACGCCTGCGCGATCGTAAACGGCGCGACAATCAGCTGATTGTTATAACGTTGCTCCGCGATACGCACCAAACGACGATTGACTTCAAGGTCATTGCGGTATTCAAGACTGCGTTCAAGAAGGACATGATCGTTGTCGGGAATACTGCCGTAAAAAACGCCGTAGGAATACCAGCACGAGACAATTAAAACCGCGATGGCCAAAAGCCGTTGAACGATCCCCCACTTTAAAACCAGTGTGATAGTGTAAATGACGAGGAAAACAAGAAAAGGATACAACGCGACCCGATAACGCGGCGAAACGGCATAAAAGTTAAGGAACAAGAAAAACCACATCCCGGCAAATAAAAACATAACCGCTGGCGTAAAAATTCCCGCATCCGAATACTTTTCCCGGCGGGATTTCAAGAATCTAAAAGAGGCATAAACCATAAAGACCACCACCGAAATCAAAAAAAGATAGAAAATAAATTCTTTCTGCAATGAGGGCCATCCGGCATCCCAGCGCACCAACCCTTGCTGAACGTGCGTGTCTTTAAAAAAGAATTTGGCTCCGCCGATAAAAGCCGCAGTGACCAGTACCAAAAGACTTAAGGCGAGCAAACGAATTTTTTCTTTAAGCCGCGGTGTACGAAAAATTTCCATCAGAAAAACTAACGCCACCGCACCGCACGCAATGACCCCAATCCCTTTGACCGCTGCGGCAAGACACGCCAGAAGAGCACACTGTCCCCAGCGACGTTGGCTCAATGCATACGCCGACCACATCGTAAAAAACGTGACTGGGATTTCCATATTGATCGCTTCGGATTGGCTTTGGAATAATGGCAACGACAATAAAACCAAACTGCTGAGCCAGGCTAAATCCTGACCGAACGTTTTGCGTCCGCACTCACGCAACATCGCGATGATCCCGGCCGTCAGCGCAAAAGTCAAAAGATGATGAAAGGCCAGAAAAACCGGGGTCCAAGGGATGAGCTTTAAGGTCAACGCGAGAAATCCCGGATAAAGGCTAAAGAAATAGACACGCGGTCCCCCGACAGAAAAATTGGGCTGATTAAAAAGTCCCCGATAATCAAACGAATGTTGCGAAAGCCACAGTCCCTCTGCGAAAGGTCCGCCGATGGCATCACCGTACGGCGGAAATAGCAGAACTTCGAATTTAGTCACCAGCAGGAACAGAAAAATGATGAGGGCAAATTTTTTTATTGAAGTGTTCGCAAAATAGCGGGCCAACAAAAGGGCCAGTAACAGATACGACAAAACTTGCAGGGCGGGACCAAAAACCGTTTCCTGAATGCGGCCTTGGTAAAACTCGAGCGTTTCCTGACCTTGGCCAATGGCCAAGCGATTTAAAAGGTCATAGGATTGCGTTTGCTCCCAATGCGCGATCCACGACGGAGAAAGACATTTAACAACAAAATACAGTGTCCAACCCAGCACCAAAAGAACAAGCGTTTTCTTCATTTGAGTAATCCGCAAAAAGCCAAACCGGCGATGGTTTTGCCGTCCACGATCTTACCTTCTTTAAAAAGTTTTCTGATCTGTGCGCGGGTCATCACGACCGGTTCCAAGACTTCGTCGGCGTCCCCTGCTTCTTTGCGCGGTGTTAGTTTCTCTGCCTTATAAATATAAATGATTTCATCGGAATAACCGGGAACGGGATAAATTTTGCCCATACGGGTCAATTTCCCCGCTCGGTAACCGGCCTCTTCCATAATCTCACGGCGGGCGCAGCTTTCCGGCTTCTCCCCCGGCTCAAGCGTCCCAGCGGGAAATTCATACAAATATTTATTTAAGGTTGAACGGTATTGACGGAGAATAATAATTTTATCGCGGGACAAAAACGGGACCATGAGCGCGGCGCCGGGATGAAGAATGATCGCCTTCTCGATCTTAAGACCGTTGGGAATCGTCATCTTGCGCGTGACTAGAAAAATCGGTTTTTTCTTAAACTGGTAGCGCAGCACATCATTCTTTTGCATTTTTGTCATGGGATTTGGCTTATCGGAGATGAAGTGACGTCCCGTGCTCAAACAGTAAAATTGGTTTTTCCTAAATGAAAGAATTACGGAGAACCAATTTTAAACTGCGCGCGGGTACATCACTTCATCTCCGGTTAAATTTATTTAAAAATCTTATCCAATACACCGCCGATGATTTGTTCACCGGGTTTCGGCGCGGACTCTTCACCTTCTGGTGCCGCAGTCTTGTCAACGCCCAAAGCCTTATCAATAAGATTGCCCAGTTGCCTTTTCCCCTCGCCCTGGATCGCAACTTTACCCAATTCTTTAACATCGGGCATGATCTTCATACTAGCCAAAGGCCCTTCAAACGATGTTATTGAAATCGTGATCTTTCCTTCACCGTCTTTAAGATAATCCAGCGCCGCGGCCTGCGACGATAATGATGCCGAAAGGTCAGCAGGAATTTTTAGCTGTCCGGACACTTTCCCGTAAAGCTTCGAATCGGTTCTAATTTGCATATTGGCTTCAAAAAGATTTGAAAGCACTTGCATGTCAGGCATATCAATGACCCCGTTCGTGATCTGAATGCTTGAACCTATCTTTTGGAAAATCGTTTGATTTGCAACATAGTCGGCACGGTACTGTTGCGGAATGCTCGCTTCAAAACTAGCCGCTACGCCGGGAATACGGCCGAGCATGGTTTTCAAAACATTGAAGTTCTCAATCTTCCCGTCTTTGACATTAAATTGTCCCGAGCCGTTCATCGAACCCAAGAAAAGATCGGGGTTGGCCAAATTTTGACCGGTGATTGTTAAATCGGCATCGGCCGCGCCGCCGAGCGTCATGCCTTCCGGCAAGTTGGCAACCAAGCCACTCAAGGGAAGAGCATTAACTTTGACTTCTGCGTTTAAACCCATCGTCTTCATATAATCGGCAATTTTCGCCACGCCGCTAATTTCACCCGTCGCGATGTGCGTCGAGAAATGATTAACCATAAAGTCGTTCACGTTGGCACTAAAATCCGCCGTGATCGCCTCGAGCGGGACCGGCAACATCTTGGTCGCGATCTTTCCGTTCTGCAATTGCCCTTTGAATTCAAGTTCACCAAGACCAGCCGCACCAGCATTTAACGACGGGACTTGCACGACAAGTTTGCCTTGCATTGCGGTCAAACCAGCTGCTTCAATTTGCGGGACCGCCTTAACTAAGTCGGCGATGGCCAATTTCGCGAGATCAAATTCAACTTCGAGGCCGTTTAATTGCGCGGCCTGTGTGGCCATATCAATACTGACTTGGCCTTTTAAAGAAACATTCTTTTCCGACCCGATGACCGCAGCGGTGCCGTTAAAGGTGAAAGGTTGTTTCAGGGAAAAGTTATTCACCAAAAAATCAATCTTGGAAAGATTGATCTGCATCGGCGGATTCATTCCTTTATCCGTGAAAACAATCGTGCCGTTTTCAAGTGCGATTTTCTGGACAGTGAATGGCGCAATGGCGGGCGGCGTGGATGTGCCTGATGCTGCGGGAGCGGTTTGAGTATCGGGAACAGCTGCCGGAGCCAGACCAATCTTTTGCACATTCATGACACCCTGTCCGTCACGGATCACATTCAAATTCAATCCCGCGACCACAACTTTGGGAACAATAATTTCATGACGGCTCAAATAGGCCATCACGTCAACGGTGACGTGTACGGAATCGATCGAAAGAAAATTTCCCTCTCCAAAAGCACTGTCTTCACTCATTTTGATGCCGCTGGCTTCTGCATAAATTCCCTTGAACAAAGAAAGATTCAAACCGAGATTATCGATAGCAACCGTTCGGCCCGTCTGTTTACTGATCTCTGCGGTGATTTGCCCACGATATTTATTAATGTCGAAACTCTTTAAGAAAATATACGCTCCGACGAAAACCAGAACGAGTAAAACAAGAACGGTGATCAATAATCCTTTGATAAACTTCATATCCTTACTCCCTTTTTGAATTAGTAATTAAACGTAAATTATCATAAGCTGTGCTGTTGTGCGAGTCGATTCTTATGGCTTTAATCAAGTCGACTTTAGCCCGTTCATAGTCGCCCTGATTAATGTAGATAACCGCACGATTGTTAAACGCTTTCGAATGCCAGGGATTAATTTTAATGACCTGCGCGTAATCGGCTAAGGCCAAATCCGTCTTCCCCATATCATCATAAATCATGCCACGATTATAAAACGCGCGGTCTAAATCCGCTTTCTTGGCCACGGCCGCAGTGTAATCTTCGAGCGCCTTATCGAACTGACGAAGATTATGATAAACGAGCCCCCGGCGGAAATACGTATTCGCGTCGTCGGGATTCAGAGCTAAGCTGCGATTAAAATCAATAAGCGCGTTCTCAACCTGTCCCTGCTTTTCAAAAAGATCGGCACGACAAAAATACAGAATGGCCGATTGCGGCGACATTAACAAAGCATGATTTAAATCATTCATCGCCAGATTATAGTGCCCCATCTCGATATAGCCGGCGGCACGATTTTGGTAAGCCAAAATTTTTTCCGGACTAAATTTAAGAACATGTGACCATAACGAAATATTATCTTTCCAGACATAAACTTGTCCGGAGGTTATAAAAATCAGACTGGCCAAAACGAGCGCAGAAACAATCTGCACAAAACGAGTATATTGGGTCTTGGTTGTTAAATATTGATACCCCGCGCCAAGGGCCAAACAAATCCCCAAACTCGGCAAATACATAAACCGGTCGGCGACGCGGGTGTTCGTACCCCAATCCCAAATCGAACTCAAGACCAAAAGGGCCACACTAAAGGCATAAAAAAGAACGGCCAGAACGAACCAGCGACGACGGCGTAACGTAAAAAGCAAAACCGCAATCACAACAAATAAAAGCGCCGCGATCAAGTAATCCGGTTGCGAAAATTGGATCGGTTTGGGAAAATCATAAACCGTCAGCAGTGGATACGGCCAGAAGAACTTTTGAATATGAAAAATAAACACCCATATCCAAACAAGCAAGACCTGGGCCACGTTGAGTGGAGTCACGTGTGAGTTAGAGTTATACGTCATCAACGAAACCGCGCCGATGAGGAGCAAGAATGGCCATTTCTCAACGACGAGTTTCCAATCCAAACGTCTTCCTTTCCACCAATCACACAACAGCAAAATCAGAGGCAAACTGTAAGCCATGGGTTTGGCTAAGATACTACAAAGCGCCAAAAAAATCGCCCAGCGGAAAAAATTCTTGTTCCCCGTTTCAAGAAAAATCCAATATTGGAGAACGGCCCCCAAATAAAACACGCTGTACAACACATCCTTACGTTGTGATATCCAGGAGACTGACTCAACATGCATAGGATGAACGCCAAACAATAGTGCGGCAAAGCCCGCGGCCATAGGCATAAGTCCCAACCGCAGACCTAAGAAGAAGATCAGCGCAACGACACCCATATGTAGCAAAAGATTATCAAGGTAATAAAAAAACGGGGTGTTGCCAAAAAATGTGTATTCAAGTTTAAAAGATAACAGCGTCAACGGAATGTAGGTTCCGACGTAGGTTTTACTAAAGATATTCTTAAAATTATCAGGATTTGAATAATGGACATCTGGATTGTCTGTCAATAAAGCGCCATCGTCCCAATTTGTAAACTTATTGCCCAACGACGGAGAAAACACGCAAAATGTTATAGCCAGAACGACCGCCAAGATGCCATTCTTCATGACAAAACCTTTTTTAACTCTTCGAGGGTTTTAACAGGCTGATGACAGACCCGGTTTTCACAAATGGACACCGCCGCTTGAGCGGAAGACGAATTTACTGTCAACGTGCGTTGCGCAACCCAGGTCTTAATAACATGATCCAACAAATCACGTCCGTTTCCTTGACTGATATCACCGGTCAGCATAATTTCTTTGACCGGGGCGCAGACAAACTGTGCGGCCATCATCATCTGGCAATATCCGCCGGGATGGACCGCGACATCGTCATAGAAAAAGCGAAACACCCCTTGCGCTTTTTTAAGATATTCTTCATTAAAATTAAAATGGTACAGGCGCAAAAGACTGTGCGCTGCGACGGAATTTCCCGACGGAACTGCGCCGTCATAAACATCTTTCGGCCGGTAGATCAAGGCCTCGCCGTCCTTAGCCGTCAAATAAAAACCGCCGCGTTCATCATCCCAGAATAAATCGATCATGGCATCGGCCAAACGCTGCGCTTCTTTCAAGTACTGCGGATTAAAAGTATTTTCATACAGATCAATCAGCGCAGCCGTGAAAAACGAGTAATCTTCCAATCCAGCCAGAATGCCAGCGTCACCGTCCCGATACCGATGATATAAGCGGCCGTCTTTAGTTTGCAAGTTTTGTAGAATAAATTCCGCTGCCTTTTCTGCCGCTTGCAAATAACGATCATCTTTAAGGATTCCGCCCGCCATAGCAAAAGCGGAAATCATCAACGCATTCCAATCGACAAGAATTTTATCGTCGAGATGCGGGCGCGGACGTTCCTTGCGTTTCGCCATCAACTTTTTCTTGAGACCGGCGAGAATTAGTTCTTGTCCCCCCTCCAGCGGACGTTTAACATGCAGAATATTTTTTCCCGTAAATTCACCATGCGGGTCCTGTAACGCGTTGCCATGCGGTTCGATTCCATAATGATAATTGCAAACTTTTAATTCCTCCGGTGACAAAAGCTCGCGTAATTCGGCGGTGCTCCAAACATAGTAGGCGCCTTCTTTTTTATGACCCTCCGGATTATCGGGATCAAAGCTGTCGGCATCTTCTGCAGAGTAAAAACCGCCCTTAACATCGCGCATATCACGTAAAACATAATCCAGGGTTTCCTTCGCGGTCTGGGCATAGTTTTCGTTACCGGTCGCGGCAAAAACTTCCACATAGGCTTTCACCAACAAAGCCTGGTCATATAACATCTTTTCAAAGTGCGGCACCTGCCAATGCGCATCCGTCGAGTAACGGTGAAATCCGCCGCCCAACTGATCGCAAATTCCACTTTGTCCCATGACCGATAAAGTCTTTTCTACAATGGCAAGCGCTTGCGGCTCATGGGCGTTTTTCCAATGACGTAAGAGAAAACTCAAATTGTGACCCATCGGAAATTTGGGCGAATGCCCGAAGCCGCCGTTTTGCATGTCAAAATTATGTTCCAGTTGAGTGTACGCTTTGGCGAGTGTTGCAACAGAGAAGATGTTTTTAGACGGTATTTTTTGCTGCAGTTGTTGCGAAAAGGATTCGACAAAAGAATGGCCGGAATCGCGTACTTTACTTTCCTGTTTGAGCCAACTGTTATGCACCGACCCCAAAAGATCTTTAAAGCCCGGCGAACCCCAACGCGGCTCCGGAGGAAAATATGTGCCGCCGTAAAAAGGTTTTTGCTCCGGTGTTAAAAAGACCGACATCGGCCACCCCCCGCTCCCGGTCGTGGCCGTCACAAAACCCATGTAAATGCTATCGATGTCCGGACGTTCTTCACGGTCCACTTTGATCGGGACAAAGTGCGCGTTAAGAAGCTCGGCGGTATCGTCGTCTTCGAAGGATTCGTGTTCCATCACGTGGCACCAATGGCACGTCGAATAGCCGATCGAGAGAAAAATCGGCTTATTCTCTTTCTGTGCTTTGGCAAAAGCCTCGGCACCCCAAGAATACCATTGCACGGGATTATAAGCGTGTTGAAGAAGGTATGGGCTCTTTTCGTGAATGAGCCGGTTGGGTTGTGGGGAATTCATCCGCGTGAGTTATTTTCCGGTTGCCGCGTCATTGTCGGCATAAATCGAAAGCTCGACTTCTGCGCTGCCGCCTTGCTTGCATTCTGCCCGGACCACAACTTTGTCGCCGGGATTTAACGCAATCGTGATGCTGGCTTCAAATTCTGAGGCATATTTCTGAAAAGGATAACGAAAAACTTTAGGTTCGCCATTGTTAACGGTGACTCTAATTGTGCGAATATAATGTTCTCTGGTTTCGCTGGTGACATGCCGCATTTTCACATCAAGGACACCGTTACTGTAAGTGGCTTTCATATCCTGCGGCGGTGTCGCATAAACCGCGGTCGCGAAACAGAATAGAAAAAACGCAATCACATATTTCTTCATTTCTTCGCTCCTTTAAACTGATCCGGGCGGGAGATATTCAATGCGATATCCGCGGATTTAACCTTATTGTTAATGTCCCGAATTTTTTCCAACTTCTTTAAATAATCTTTTGTCTGCTTATAATTGGGGGAAAGACTTTCTACTTCTTGAAAATCTAAACGGCAGGCGGAATATTCTTTTCTCGCAAAACGTTCAACACCCTTTTGATAGAGTTGATCAATGCCGTTTTCAAACTCCGCTTTCAGAAAATTCTTTTCGCGGACGATCCGGACTTTACGTTCCGTCACTTTCATCGCCATGTCTTCGCGGTCATTATTCAAGGCTGGACGGATCGTAAAAATCTCTTTGCGGATACGCTGGGTTTCAACGTCGCGCTGCTTTTTAAGGGCCTGCAGGTTCATTTCGCCGGAAATATCGTCATAATATTGACCAGTCGCTTCTGCCTGTTTTTTCGCCGCAGCCAAAGCCGGAGAGACCGAAGCCAAACCGGTCATACTCACAACAAGTAAAGTTTTCAGACAGCGATTAAACATGAACTTGGTTCAATGAAAATGGTTTTTTGCTAATTTGTGAACTATTTTAACGCAAACAGGCATTATTCGTACACTTTTTATTAAAATGAAAGAGATAACGGTTTTTGGCAATAAACGCATAAACCAATGGCCCGATAATGCTGGCACCAGGAAAATAAAACACTAAAACTGACGGATACAGCATCGGCAATAGCCAGGTCATACGGCGAAAAGCAAAAAAGCCCCCATACAACTCCCCATTGGTGTCGAGAAGATGAAACTGGCTGTGGGCTTTTTCTTTTGTCAGGCCAGAATGAATGACAGTAACGTCCACAGCATGATAATTGATGAACGTAAGCCGTCCAAACAGATCCATGATCTTTATTTTTTCGACACTTGCACTACAGAATTGACAATCACCGTCGTAAATAACCTTGACCGCAGGCGCAGATTTATAAATGGCCTGCTGACGATGGATCCAGGCAATGACCTGTTCCGGAGCGACAAATAACAATAATTGCGCAGGGAATAAAAAGAAAAAGATAGCCGGAACATCCAGCGTCAGGATCAATGTAATATGGAAAATAAATCCGAGCGTAATACCGGTCGTACGCGTGCTCCGATTAAAGAGCAGAAAAGGCATCAAAAGTTCTATCGTAACGATGAGCACACCCAAAACATAACATAGCCCCGGATGAGCCACGAAGAAATCGCGGAGCAGAAAGTATTTGGTCACACCTGCGTCCGGAGAAAGTAGCAAATCGTAAATCGGATTAGCGGTTAGCCAGTTCCCTTCTGCAGTGATTTTGTACAAGCCGGTATAAAAATACGTCAAGGCAATCTGGATCTGCAGAAGACGTTGAAGAAAATACGGACGCTGACGTTGATAAGCGTTCCTCTGACCTTTCAACAAACAATCGACGGAAAGATAATCGCCCAAGTAAGGCGTCAAGCACAGCAAAAACAACGTGACCAGGAGAATGTCCCACGACAATGTTCCGATAGCAAAAGCATTTAACGCATAAAAATAGTAACACCCGAGCGTCATAACAATACAGCTGACCTGCGTCCATAATCCGATCAAAAAACAGAACCAGGCGGCACAAAAAATCCAGACCATGAGGACCACAAACGAATCCGGACTCCCCTGCACCGCTTGTAAAACACCGGGAGTAAAAAAATTGGAATTCAAAACCTTGAACGCGCCGGATAAATAGTTTTCCTTTAAAGGAAAGAATGTCGGAAGGACATGAAAGCCTACCGTGAGAGCCGCCGCCAAACGAAAAAACGCCAGACTGATCGACGGTCGTTCGCACAAGAATAATTTATGCCACAAATTTTTCATATTACGGACATTGATAAACCGGGACTTCCTGCCGGTCATAACGCGATGCCTTTAACGATGGGTATTGGATAACTGTGACAATGAAACTTTCAAATTCTGGAAATTGATTGTGCAAAGACGCACAAAAACTTTTTCGCACTTCCGGAGCCAGCACCGTACTTAAGACATTACGCTGGACCATGTCGAAGCCGATAAAACGTGTTTTGATAATGTCGTGCGGGTCGATCGGGACCGGCTGACCTTTTTTAATCCCGTACACTTGCGCATAACCGGCGCGATCATCGACATTGTAGAACATGATCCAACCGGCGGGGGGAAAAAGGAATTTAAGTTTTGGCAGTCGCGTTTTGAGGATAGGCTGCAAATAGAAAGACCGCAGCGATTCATAGTTAAAAATCACTAACCAGATGATGACAAAAATGCTAATAAAAAGATTACGCAATTTTAAAGAGCGCATAGGTTATTTAAGGTCATTCGCTTTAAAAACATCGGCGGTAAAAATATCGATTTCCACAGCCGGATCTTTCCAGCAATCCGCCGGCAGTCCCGCCTTCTGCGTGCACAGTTCAGAAAGAAATTTTTCTTTACTCCACCCTGTTTCGGTCGCTACTTGCGGCAAAAATATACCCCGATTCGAATTTCCTTTTGAGACAATGACACCGTGCCGGCCCAGTTCGATCTCTGCGGCATCACGAATACGCCACGGCCGCGAAAGAACGGAAATTTCTAGTTCCAAACTGTTTAATTCTTTTTCCGTCACCGGTTTAAAACGGGGGTCTTCCGTCGCGGAAGCAATCGCCATGTCGCGCAGGGTCTTCTGCAAAGGTTCATCGCTCACAATGTGTCCGATGCATCCGCGCAATTGTCCGTCCTTATAAATGGATACAAAGACGCCTTCGGGGGCGGCCAGTCGTTGATCGGTGATTTTGACATCATCCAATTTCTTCTCAGTAACATATTTCTCAATGCTCTGCCGCGCCAACTGCATCAGTTGACGTTTTTGTTCCTTACTCAAAGGCTGCACGGTATTATTCTTTTTATAAAAAACGACCGACGCATAACCGACGACCCGGCTATTGTCCCCCGTCACATCGCCGGAATGAGCATATTGCAAAACATGCGCTTCTAGGCCGCGCATCTGCGCCAGCAAAAGCGCGGTCGTGACCGGTATAAAGCCACACATTTCGCGGGTCCGCAAAAGGCCCTGCTTATACAAATCTTTTGCATCTAATTTCTTGATGATCTCAAGTGTGCCTAAATCCATGGTCCGCGCCGTCGCTGCGTCATGATAGTGCGACATGTCACTGCTGACGACCACCAGAACGTCCTGACGATCGCCGATCAAGGTGTTGAGCGTTTCCGCTAATTTCTTACACGTGGCAAAACTCATCTGCCCTAAAATCACCGGAACAATCTTAAAATCTTTATAGGTCTTCTGCAGAAATGGGATTTCAACTTCGAGGGAATGTTCTTTTTCGTATGCGGCGGGATCGTTAATAAATTTTGGATCAGCGGCGAGTAAAGCCGTTGCGAAATCCTCATCGACGATGGCGACACCCAGCGGTGTTTTCAAGCCGCCCTTGGCCCAAATCGATGCACCGTCAAAGGCATAAAAATGGCTCGGGGCTAAAATGATAACGGTCTTTATTTTCTTGGCACTGACCGCTTTAAAACTATATCCGGCCACTGCGCCGGAATAAACGTATCCCGCATGCGGAGCAATGATAATGTCAGCGTTCTCCTCGACCGGAATGAGTTTGGCCGCCTTATTATTGATAAAGGCATCGACGCCCTTCGCCAATTCTTTAGGGTCTGCGCTATAAAACTGGCCACTGACATTCGGCTCTTTGATATTTTCGGAATTTTGGGCAAATGCGCAATGCAGCATCATCGGCAATAACCCCAGAATAAGGACCAGTACTGCGGCAAAGTTATTTTTCGGTCTTTTCAAAATATCGGTCAAGGCTCAAATACGAAGTTTTCTCGGGTGTTTTAAGCATCAGGTAACAAAAAAACCATAACGAAAGATCTAGTAGCAGCGTCGTCTGAATATCCGACGAAAATAACCCGCCAAAGCATCCACACGACTCAAGGGGAAGTTTGCGCACCAACGCCTGCGTGATAATCAAGATAAACGCCGAAAGAATTAAGAGAAAAGCTCGGATGGTCCACCGCAGATACAATCCCAGAAAAAGAAAAATCCCCAAAAACAATTCCATCCACGGAAAAACACGGGCCACAATATTTTCCAATGGTTCAGGGAATAATTGATACGCCTGCACGACGTAGAGAAAATTCTGATAGGGGCTCATCACCTTATCAATACCGATGACGATAAAGAAGGCGCCGATCAAAATGCGTACTGAAAACAGGAAATTAATTCCCGACCACGGGCTTTTGATCGATGTTGTCATATTTTAAGATCCCTTGGGCTGATTCTTCTTTTTTGATGCCTAATAAATCATCCAGCTTGCTTTGCAAAGACTTGGGCCCGACGACTAACTCATGATTGATAAAATACGATGGCGTCGATGAAACCTGGCGCATTTTCCCCTCTTCAAGATCGGCGTTGATCACCACATCGACACTCTGGTCCGCTAAACAGGCATTGAGCTCATCGATGTTGATCGCGGAATTGTTGGCAAAAGCCATGAAAGCCGGTATCGGACTGACCAACGCGGCCCATTCTTTTTGCTTATCGAGGACTTGATTGAGAAAAGGCCAAAACTTACCCTGGCGGGCCGCGCATTCACCCCAGCGAGCACTGGTGACACCGTGTGCGTGCATCTTCAATGGGAAATAACGCAGTTCGAGGTAAATTTTCCCGGGATACTTTTCTAAATATTCATGCAGCATTTTTGCACCAGTGGCACAGGCGGGGCACTGAAAATCGATAAACTCGATGATTTTGATATTGGCCTGTGGATTTCCTTGCGCTCTCGCCGGCAACTTGCTGGCTGAGTCAGAAACAGGACGAGCCGATGATTGATAATACTTAAGGCCGGCAAAAACCAAAACACAACCGATGATAAGAACCACTGCCACAATTTTTTTTGAACTATTAACCATTGGTCTCTCCTTAGAACTTGGGTCCGGCTTGCTCGGCCAAAATCTGGCTCGCCGGAGTATTAATAAAATGCGCAAAATTATCAATAAACATATGTGCGAGTTTACGGAGTGTGCTGTCGAAATCGTCCTTATTCGCCCACCCGTTGCGGGGATTAAGAATTTGGCTGTCCATTCCCGCAACAGCTTTTGGGACTTGCAAATTAAAGACTGATAAGGTTTCAAAAGGTCCCTTATCAAGAGAACCGTTTAAAATCGCGTCGACCGACAACCGATTATCCTTGATCGAAATACGTTTCCCGACGCCATACTGACCGCCGACCCAGCCGGTATTGATTAAGTACGCTTTGGCGCCATGCTCGTCCATTTTCTTTCCGAGAATATCGCTGTACATCGTCGGGTGAAGCAACAGGAAAGCCTTGCCGAAACACGCGGAGAATGTCGCCGAAGGTTCCTTGACGCCAAGCTCAGTGCCGGCGACCTTTGCGGTGTAGCCACTCAAATAATGATACATCGCCTGTTCTTTAGTCAATTTAGCAACGGGCGGTAAAACACCGTAAGCATCACAGGTGAGAAAAATAATTTTGTTAGGATGCCCGCCTTTGGAGACCGGCTTAACGATATTATCGATATGTGTAATGGGGTAAGAAACACGGGTGTTCTCGGTTTTGGCCTTGGAAGCGAAATCAATATTTCCGGCTTGATCAACAACCAGATTTTCTAAAAGCGCGTCGCGGCGAATCGCGCGAAAAATATCCGGTTCACGTTCGGCCGTCAGACCAATGCATTTTGCGTAACAGCCGCCTTCAAAATTAAATACACCTTCATTGTCCCAGCCGTGTTCGTCATCACCGATCAACCGGCGATGGGGGTCGGTCGAGAGCGTTGTTTTCCCAGTACCGGACAGACCGAAAAATAACGCGGTGTCACCGTCTTTACCCATATTGGCCGAGCAATGAAACGCGCCGATACCTTTAAGCGGCAAAAAATAATTCATGATCGAAAAAATGCCTTTTTTGATCTCGCCGCCGTACCACGTTCCGCCGATGACAGTCATGCGCTCTTTGATATTAAAAGCGATGAAGACTTCGGAATGCATCCCAAATTTCGCGTAATCCTTACAGACCACTCCGCACGCGTTAAGGATGGTCCAATCCGGCTTAAAGATTTTTAACTCTTCTTCAGTCGGGCGGATAAACATATTCTTAAAGAAATGCGCCATCCACGCGACTTCGGTGACCAAACGCACGCAGATACGTGTTTCTTTATTGGCCCCGCAAAAACCGTCGATCACATACAGTTTTTTGCCATTTAATTGCACGACGGAAAGCTCTTTAAGATGTTTCCATGCGTCGAGAGAAAGTTTTTTATTGTCAGACCCGGAAGCTTGACCTGCCCCTTGTGGGCCGTCCGCCCACCACACGGATTGACTAGCGTCGCTGTCAGCAACAATATATTTATCTTGAGGGGAACGGCCGGTAAATGCACCGGTATCGACGGAAACCGCACCCAAGGTGGTGACAATTCCGCGTTCAAAACCTTTAAGGCTAGGATCGGTCTCGTGTTTAAAAAGGTCTTCATAGGAGGGATTGTAATACACTTCTTTGAACTCTTTGATCCCAATTTTGTCTAGACCTAGATCGCTCGTGATTTGCATAATATGGCAATCTTACAGCAATTTTTATCGGTTGGCAAACTAAAAGTCCCGAAACAGCGGCTCTGAAGGCTTTAACTTTGTAGGCTTGATACTTCTACGTCTTTGGCGGGTTCTTGCGGGGTTTGTCCCAGGAATATCGGGAGACTCTGGGCGTTGATCGGAACAATGTTGATGATGATCGGGAACAAGCCTTGAATATTTATCTGGTCTAAATTCTGCTGGGGCAATGGCAGAGGCACACCACGGCCGTCGCGCTTAATTTGCAAATTCATGTTCGTCGGGTCAAAGTCGATACCACCTTTGGTAAAGTTATCGTCTGTGGCCACTGAACTGGAAGCACTGGTATTGGTCCATTCGAGGAAAACTCGGTATTTAGGGTCAGCAGTAGGATTTATTGCTGAAAACTGAAATGATCCGTTTGCTAATTTGTCGATTTTAAATCGGAGCTGCCGATTTGCTATCTTTGTGGTGCTAAGCTTTATAATATTTCCTTGAGCAGGATTGGTGCTGTCTCCCTCTTGACGGCGCTCGACAGTATATTCTTGTCCAACGATTAATCGTTGCTGAGTATCATAAAAATTGGCATCATAAAACGTTCTTGCTAAACCGAACTCTAATTCTCCCCCATCTGTTACGGCAACACGGTAATGCAATCCTACAAGAGGAGTTGTAGAACCAAAATAAATATCAAAACCATCATTTTGGAAAATTCCTTGATGAGTTTCTACGCTATTTAAAACTACAGATAAAAGTTGTGGTTTTATTTCGGCCGGTAGTCTTTTTCCATCAATGATCTGTGCTGAATTTGCATTAGTTAGAATACTTATTCCGGATATCGAGGCTCCAATGCTATCACCATCCGTGATGACAAGATAGGTTTTCCCATCTTTTTCTTTTGAAACCTTAACAACCAAGTGAGTTGGTTCAGTGGCATCTGACACCACAAAAGATTTATCAAAAGCAGAGTTAGTGGGCTTACTCCCGATGTAAACATTGACACCCTCTTGAAAAGTATTGCTCGGATTTAACTGAGGAATATCTTGGGCTTCTCCGGTATAAATGATCATACTGGGGTTGCCCGGATTAATTTGAATATTTACTTTACTGTTACCAAAAATAACCTGTGTTAGGGATGCTCCTTCGATTGAAATCATTTTACTTTTCCCACCAGAGAGACGGATCCGATTTGTTCTTCCAGCTGGCAAAGACCCTTGGCTGCTCAGCTGTGATGCAGTCACTTCTGTGTCGATTAACTTTAATATTTCTTTCATATCCGCTTCGTTAAGTTCAGGAAATATCTTGATAATCTCGTTACGCCATGGCAGAAATTTGCTGGTAAAAAGTCGAATAATCGCAAATCTTGCTTTCGGATCAGCGCTAAAATCAGTCCCAGATATTTTTTTTGCGAATGTTCCGGGTTCAATATTTAATGATGCTTCATTGATCAGCGAGCGGATCATCAGTTGGAGTGTTGGATCATCCGTTCTAACAGTCCCTAACTTTTCAATAAAACTTACTGCCAGTGTTTGCTTCACTTCACTAGTGAGTGCGCTCGAGGATTTTAATGCCATCACCGTGACAAGAGTATGCTGTAGTTCTGCAAGATAATTCTCATAACGGGTTTTCTCTACTCCGGCAAAAGGTTTTAACGTTCTTGCGACAGCAACCTCGATTAATGTTGCAAGTCCTGTCTCAACTAGAAGATGATTGGTATTATCAAGGATCTGGTTTTTTAGAATATCTGATTTATAAAGACGGGCATTATATTTTGCAGGATGTAATCTGAGCTCGACCAAAATCTGCTGCATGGAGGAGATCGGGCGAGAAATATCACTGTTCCCACCTAATGCTTTCTTAAGGGCAGCCATATTCTCAGGAATGGATAATGCCGCGGTCACTTCTACATTGGCTTTTATCCATTCTGCATCAAGGGTCCTAAAAGGCAGCAATTTGATTTCTGCTCTTTCACGCCGCATTTCTTCTCTTATCTCCTCGATCTTCTTAGGGTAAGAAGTCCGTTCTCTTGCGTCAAATAAAACTCGCAGGAAATCATGATTGAGCTGCCTCTGTTTCCCCTGGTGGTTTGCCATGACGAATTCAAAAGTTGCCTCGAGGGCCGGCCGGATCACTTCTGGGGCGTTTTGGATGACGATGCGGATCCGTTGTTCTTCATCCCAAACCATCCTTTGATTTTCGACGGCATACAGACGCATAATTGATGTAAGAAACTTCTGGTATTCCATTATGACATCGGCGCTAGGATCGGTATCTTTGAGGCGCAAAAGAACTTTCGCGAGTTCTTTACCTTGGCTTGTAAAGAAATCATCTGTGCCCTTTTCTGCTATGTCATCATTGGAAGCTTTCCCATCGAGCCGAGCTGTTGCTTCTACTTGCGGTTTTAGCACCGCGCTCGACGCGGCGACATCAGCCGTGGGAGTAGTCATTTGCGCGATATACGCCAAATTTTTTCCGTCTGTTTTATTTACCGTCACTTGGACGCCATATAGGAAATCTACGCCTTGGGCCACTAATGTTACAGATTTAATCAGCGGGTCATACGCCTTTCCGATATATTCATTGGCATAAGCCCCTCCACCGCGCGTCGTATCAAACTGTCTTTCTGCACCATCGAGATATAACCTACCGCTGACGACGCTGACCTGTTCCCCGAAATCCCATACCCGAATACGATAAGCCTTCATAAATAGTCGATTATCGCCTTCACTGAGAAATACTTTACCATCAGTTAAGATGACACCATTTTCCGACTCATTATCTCCGAAATCCCGTCTGGACTTGTCGACAACAATCTTCCCGTCGACAGGCGTTCCAACATCCATCATAATCGCGCTCGACGCGGCGGATAATTTTTTTGTCACAGCGCCCGCTTCTTGTATTCCTGTTCCGGTTTCAACGCCCTGAACTGTTACAAGGATCCCGGAACTTGCGCTCAATGTTCGGCTAATAACGGCAGAAGAAACCTGCCTCACATTAAAATCTTCTGGGGTTAATGCCGCAATCCCACCCGAAAAGTATTTACGCGGGATAAGGTCCCCAGTTACAGCGTCGGGTTCTTCCTTGATCACGTTATAAACGCCTTTTTTGAAGGCTTGCAAATATTGCTCGTAAATGCGTTGCTTCATCTCTTTGTCATCGGTCTCTACACCGGCGACTTTGCTTTTGTCGGCGTAGACTTTGCCGAGGAGACTTTCTTTTAAGGCTTTCTTGTACCATGCGGCGAGAATGACGGAATTATAAATTTGGCGGACTTGGGCGAAATTCTTTCCTTCATTAACTTCTTTTTCGATGTTGGGGAGAATGGTGGTGCGAAAGATTTGGGAGGAAACATTTATATTGTCATCCCCGCTCGTTCTGTCATCCCCGCGAAAGCGGGGATCCATGTTTTGATTGTCAAGGGATTCCCGCTTTCGCGGGAATGACAGATTGTTCTCGTATTCATCCGCCATCATCACCTTCAATCGCTTCTCACCGATGAGCACAATGCCATTGCTTTCTAAAACCTCGGCCTTCGCCGGGACGATCCAGACTTTACTAAGAGATTGCTTCGTCCCTTCGTTCCTCGCAATGACGGCATTTTGCGAATTCACCTCATCCCAATATTTCTTCCCAAGATCTGTATCCGGATTTGTTAGTGAAGCGGCGACTTGTTTAAGCAAATAATCCTGCTCGAGCATAGTCTTACCCATGACCGTTTGTCCTAACACGTCGGGAATGATGCGGTCTTTTTCGGTCGGTGAAAGGTTGACCCAAACTTCTTTGTCGGGAATGGTTAAAGCGGCGAGGAAGTATTTAACGAGCTTTTCGGTTTCGCTTTTGAGTTCGTCTTCTGAAAGTTTTGTCTGTCCTTGATCGACGATGAAGTCAAACAGAAGCGGATTTTCGGGGTGGATTTTAAGACCGAGCAGCATCGGCGGCTGAAAAGCTGCGACCGAGCTCGTAATGAGCGAGGGAGTGCCGAGGCCTCCGGCCGAGGCTGCCCCAGCTGGAGTAATGGTATTGAAAAAGAACGCGAGCAAAATGATATTCGCGATTATCTTGCGGCTGAAAGGTGTTTGTTTATCTGGGCACAATGAATTCATAAGGATGCGTTGTTCCCGGTAAAAAATGTTAAAATGCTGTCAATGGATATACTATAAGTGAAGGCAGTACAGATAACATACACAGTAGAAATATACTCGATAATATCCTTAAAAGCAATTCTTTTTTACCGCAGCGTCCGAACGATCAAAAACTGCTTTTCCCCTGCCGAAAGTGTCACGGGACCCAGCTTCTGCGTCCCAACCGTCACTTCATATTCGCCCGGTTCAACAATTAAACGGGATAAACGGATCTGGGCCGGCAGCGTTTGCCAGCTGCGCAAATCAGCTCTTTCGGAAAAAATATTATAGAGGCTGCCCACAATCGGAACGACGCTCGCGGTGCCTTTCCCGTGGTCTTTTTCTAAACTATATTGCAGACCCCGCTCGAGCAAATACTTTCCTGCCGGGCGCAAAATCGCTTTGGCAATAACACGAATTTTGCGGTCGTCGAGATTTTTTACCGCGATGGCGGCGATATCTTCCCCCAATTGCGTAGTATGGGAATACTGGGCGTTGCCGCCGGTCTGCGCAACAGAAACATTGCTCAAAGCGAGACTGTCACTGCGCATCTGATATTTTGGAAAAGCGATTTGCGTAATCGTACCGCCGGGAAGCGGGATTGGGATTTGAGTCGGAATTTTGAGTGGTACAAGACCGGCATATTCAACAACAATGATCTCGCTTTTTTTATTTTTATCGTCCCAAGATTCATATTTTACGTCGTGAAAAGCGCGGCGGTATTGCGCCAAATCAAAGTCGCCGAACTTTTCTGCGGCCGCCAAAAGGTTTTCTTTCAAAATGAGCGGTGCCTCTGTTCCATAATGAGTTTTGTAATCGCGCTGATACGACTGCCACGACAAACGGTATGAGATCAAAGCATCGTTGAGGTTGCCATCCGCCTCATAAAAAAACCCCATCAAAAGGCGCGCGAACGCATCATCACGATAAACGTTTTGTTGTCTTTGCGTGTACTGCTGATTAATGGCGATCAGAATGTTATCGACGTCACGCGCTTCGACGAGCGCGCCTTTGATATTTCCGACAGCGGCGAAATTCAAGGATTCAAAAATATTGACCATGACCCGTTCAAAATCTTCCCCGCGATACGGCAAGGCGTAGTCATTCCACAGCCAGCTGCCGGCGATTTTGGAAACGGATTGTGAGTAGAGTTGATCGTACTGGAGCTTGGCCTCTTCAAAAGCATCCGTGCTTTCTTGATAGCGGCCGGCTAAGTGCAGAACCATGCCTTTATCAAGCAGGAAAAGAAGCTGATTGTTCTTCCCGTATTTGGTGGGGTCGTCGAGGACTTTCAAAGCGTCGTCGAAACGACCGGCGATCGCAAGTCCATTGACTTGCGGCTGGACATTGATAACACCGGCGCAAGAACTGAAGCTGCTGGCGAGTGCCAGCAGCACGATGGTCTTTAAAAGTTTCACAAGCTGTATTTATTTTTCTCGATGACTTTTTTGATTTCGTGGGAACCGATCCAAACTTTTTCGTTTGTCTCAATATCCACCAATTCAAGATTGACCTGGTACAAAATCACATACTTGCCGTGCGTCTCGTCTTTGACCGAATTGATACTGCCGATCAACATGTAATCAGCACCGGTTTCGCGGCCCATCTTCTTGATCGTTTCGGCGGCGGTCGTTCCGGATTGCTGTTGCTCTTTTTCGTCACGGACTTGCGGACGATCGTATTTGTTCGCGACAAATTTGGCCTTGCCGGAATTCAGCAGACTTCGCTCGAGTGATTTAGTAAAAAGTTCGGTATTGATGTGTTCGGTGCTTTGATTGCGAAGATCACCGACAATCACGACTGGGAGACGTTTTTTTTCACCCATGAACGTAGGCTGCCACGGTTGTTTGGTGCAGTCTTCGATCAGGGCTTTAGCCACTTGATGCGCATCGCTGTCGTTCCAGCGCCCGCTCATGTCAATCTGCTTATTGACATCAACACGTTTCACCGTGGGCGTGCATCCGCTGCTTAACAACGCAGCTCCTGACAACAAAACCAATAAAACTATTTTATGATTCATCATATCAACTCCTTTTGGTAGGTTATTTATTCTAAATTGACCGGTGTTCCTTGCGGTGGTTGCGAAAACTTACCTTCCAACGCCTGTTCGATGACATCTTTAACATCTTCACGAAAGTCTTGTTTGAGAATCCATTCCAAATACGGGCGGTCGACTTTGGCGATTTCCTGCAAACTGGTTTTGCGGGCGTATTTCCCAAACATCATATAAAGTTCGCCGTTCCACCAACGGAGCTTACGGTCGCTGTCGAAGAATTCCGTCCGTTTGCGGTAATTAAATTCCTTGAGAATGTCGACGGACTCATTGCCGTTGCCGTATTTCTGCACCTGCGAAATCAGAACATCCAAAGTCGCCTGCGTGTCGGCCAAAGCGGAGTGAGCATTGATCAATTCTTTCTCACAATAAAATTTATAGGCCGCCGAAAGGTCGCGACGTTCGTGCAAATGATAAACTTTTTGCGCATCATAAATGTCGCGTTTACTCCATTCGAGCTTGATCCCGCATTCAAGCAACTCACGTTCCAACAACGGCAAGTCAAAGCGTTCCACATTAAATCCGCCAAAATCGGCATCATCCAAAAAACGAAAGACTTCCTGAGCGATATCGCGGAATTTGGGAGCGTCCTTAACATCCTCGTCATTGATCCCGGTGACTTCGGTAACTTCGGGAGGAATCGGTATTCCAGGATTGACCTTCGTGGTATAGGTACTGCGGGTCCCGTCGGGAAAACAACGGATCATAGCGATTTCGATGATCCGGTCTTTTTCAATCCAGATCCCAGTCGTTTCAAGATCCAGTACAACCAAAGCATTCGTTAACTTCATCATATTCTCCAGATTCTTTTGATCTTTAGGCTGGCCGGTAAAATCCAGGCTCAATTGCTGTTCCATATTATCATGACTTTCTTTAAAGATAATAAAAAGCGATTGGGACGCCATGCAAACGCGTGAGTATATTAACGCTTTTCGGGTGGGCTGGAAAGGCAATTCATAAGCAAAAAGAGTCTTGGCTGCGGAGCGTTGGGAATGGAATAATTAACTTTTAGGAATGGTAAAATAAAATGTGGTCCCTTTGTCCACTTCCGATTCGAGCCAAATATGGCCACCATGCGACTTAACAATCCTTTGACATAAAGCGAGACCCACGCCGCTGCCGGCATATTCATTTTGCGGGTTCAATCTTTTAAAAAGCTCAAAAATGATTTGCTGATACTCGGGTTTAACACCAATGCCATTGTCTTGAACGGCAAAAACCCAGCAATCATCTTTAAATTTCGCGGAAATATTAATATGCGGCACACGCTCTTTACTGCTAAATTTGATCGCGTTATTGATTAAATTCTGAAACAGCTGTGTTAACTGGATCGCGTCTCCATCAACAACCGGACAATCTTCACACGTGACCTCGACGGCGTTCCCAACGATAGCGGATCTCAAATTAGCGATTGCATCGGCTAGGACATAATTGCAATCGACCGACTTGCGCAAAATACTGGTCTTCCCGGACCGGGCATAAATCAATAAGCTCTGGATCAATTTCTTCATTCTTTCGGTACTGGCCATAATGGAATAAATGATTTCTTCGGCTTCACCGTCGAGCTGGCCTTCATATTTCTTATGAAAAAGCTGGGCATTGAGAGAAGCCACGATCAAGGGCTCCTGTAATTCATGCGCCGCAAACAAAGCGAACTGCTCAAGCTCATGGTTCGACCGGATGAGCTCATCCCTGCTTAAATCACTCTTTTCAACTTGAATTCCCCAACGTTGCGACAGAACATCTGCTTGATTACGAATAACTAAACCCATGGGCATATTCATAAATTTCGCTTTCTTGGATAGAATAAATGCCGCTACTGACGGTCCTTCTGACCGTAACACCCCGTCAGCAACGACACTTTTAGGGTTACTTCTTCGACAAAGCGTCGGCGACCGTCATATCATTGACGACACTTGTGACACCATGAACATCATTGGCCACTTTGGCGGCCATATCTTTTCCCGCACCGTTTTCCGCGACTCCGGTAAGAGTAACAATCCCGTCAATCGTTTTGACCCCGGTCTTAAAAACACTGGTGGAACGATGCGACATCAGCGCCATTTTGACCTGAGCGGTGATCGAAGCATCATCAATTTTCTCACCCATGTTTTGTTCGACTTGTGGTTCGGCTTTTGCAATGGTTATTTCATTGATGACGCTTTTAATACCGACAACATCCTTAGCATATTCGCCGGCTAAATCTTTTTGCGCCTGATTTTCAGCTTCGCCTTTTAACGTTGCGATCCCGTCTTTCACAAAGACCTGGGTTCTCGTTCCGCTCACATTACGGTTATAAAGCAACGAGTATTTGACCTGCATACTCATCCAAGCATCGGAATTTTCGGCCGGAAGATCGCCTTCAAGCTTTAATTGGTTATCGACATTCTTGACGCCGGGCAAATTCGCTACGGTTTCATAAGCTAAGGCTTTGTGCGATTCTTCTTTCACAGTTCCGCTAAGAATAACAACGCCGTCGGTAGACTTTGTCTTAATGGCATCATTCTGTAGATATGTTTTAAACACATACGACTTCTTGGCCGAAGATTCAATACGAGCATCGATATCAGAAGCATGAACTGTTGTACCGGCCACGAACATCGCGGCGGTCATTGCGACTAAAACTTTTAAATGACTGGCTTTCATAAAACCCTACTTTCAATTGTGGTTAGGTGATTTTAAAAAATGACTGCTCATGCAGTATCTTTTGTATGTGGCTATTCTAGTGAATGGATGAAAGCAAGCAATTGTACTTAGGTATAACCGGAAGTTCGGGCGAGAATTAATCTTTGCGGGAGGTGATGCCGGCTTTTTGGGCAAGGTGAATAAGTTCGGTGACGGTCTTGGCTTGCATCTTTTGCATGACGCGACCGCGATGAACTTTAATGGTCTGCAGCGTGATGCCGCGTTTGGTCGCGATTTGTTTGTTCATCATCCCTTCTGCGACATAACGAAAAACTTCCAATTCGCGCGGCGACAATGTTTTGATCCGTTTTTCGATACTGGCGAGATTGGCTTCGTTTTTGTTTTGTGTTTTGCTCTTGGCCAAAGCCTGCGAAACGGCATTTAAAAGTGTTTTATTGTTAAAAGGCTTCAAAAGAAAGTCAATAGCCCCGGCCTTGATGGCCCTGACACTTTTCGGGACATCGCCGTGCCCGGTTATAAAAACAATCGGAATACTCAAGCCACGACTCGTCATCGTCTCCTGTAACGCCAAACCATTAATCCCCGGCAGGCTTATATCGAGAACAAGACACGAACGGATTTTGGGATGTTTAAAAGACAAGAAATCTTCGGCACGGGTAAATATCTCGACGCTATAATCAAAAGATTTTAATAGCAAAGAAAGGGCACGGCAGATCGAGGCATCATCATCAACAATATAAATCAACGATTTATAATCACTCATAAACGTCCCTTATCTCCTACCCCCGTGAGGGATATCAGCGGCAAAGCAAAATAAAAAGTCGCACCGCGACCGGGATTGTTCTTTGCTTCCAAGCTGCCACCGTGCGCTTCGACAATCGAGCGGCTGATAGACAAGCCCATACCGAGACCATCCGGTTTGGTAGTAAAAAAGTTCGAAAACAATTTACTTAAATTCGCTTCGGCGATACCGATTCCGGAATCCTGCACTTCAATCAAAATAGCATTGTTGTCTTGGAGTGTTGTGCGGACCAATAATTCGCGGGCATCGGGAATGTTTTCCATGGCTTCCAGACTATTGCTGATAAGATTCAAGAGAACCTGCTGCAGTTGAATACGGTCGCCGCGGATATTGGGAGGATTTTTGACCAGGTGCGTTTTAATGATCTTATGCCTGACGATGACGTCCGTCGTAATCAGTAGAACGGTCTCGTTGATAATAACATTGATGTCAAGCGGATCAAACGTGGGCTTCCCTTTTTTCAATAATGACCGCAAACGACTAATGACTTCCGCCGCCCGCTGATTATCATCAATAATGTACTGCAGAATATCCCTGACTTCCGGCTCACGGTCCTTAAGCGTACGCTGGGCCGCTTGTGCGTAAGCGAGAATGGCCGTCAATGGTTGACTGATTTCATGGGCTAAAGAGGAAACAAACTCGGCAAGCTTTCCGACGCGAGTCACGTGCAAGAGCTGTTCACGCTGTTCGCGGATCTCGGCGCCGGCGATTTTCTCCCGACCCTTCCCGTCCCGGACTAAACCCTCCAAGCGCACACGTTCACCAGTCGGTAAAATTTGCTCTTTCTTAAGCGTCTTCTTTTTGGAATTTTTCATGATCGATTAAATATCGTACTCTTAATAAATGTATTCGGGAGAATAAATGCTTTACGCCTATACACTATGAGTTACAACTCACTCATACCGGACATATGAATATCAAGGACTAAACAGCCGGGATCGTCATTAGATACGTTATCAAAGAAAGTTTTGGAAGAATTAAACGTGGTGACCGTAAAATCAAAAGTCATCAATAGACTTTTCAGGGCGCGACAGACCGACTCATCGTCGTCGACAATATAAATTTGTTTTTTATTCGAAAATTCCTTACTATTTTCCATAGGAATAATTCTGAATTGCGGACACAGAAAATCAACGCTACCTAGGTAGCGTTGGGGTTATTACGGCTTTTTCGCAGCGAGTCAATATACATCTGTTCAACCATTTCTCTGGCCCACGGGGCCTTACGCAAAAAGGTCAAGCTGGATTTAATGCTGGGGTTATTGACAAAGCAGTTGATTTTGACACGCCGCCCCATCTCTTCCCAGCCGCATTTTGCGACGAGGTGAATGAGAATTTTTTCCAGTGTAACGCCGTGGAGCGGATCTTTTGAGGGATACATTTCATGATCCTAACATTTTTGCAACGGCACAGCTCGTCTATTTTTTTGCGCCGGCATCCTTAGGCACTTGTTTTCGCCAATGCTCCGCAAACCAGATTCCTAAATAATATTCCGAGAACGGCCGCCAGTCTTGCACTGGCAAATAATTATAGATCACGGCCCGAAGAACTTCCTGCGGGATGATCTGAACACCTTTACTGGCCTCGATCATGTTTTGCTCATTTCGCGCACCCAGAGATTCCATCATGGTCATCAATGTTTTCACGTCTCTTTCCGTCTTTAACCGCTCGTTCGCTGCCATATAAAATCCTCCCGAATTGCCCTTGTAAAGCCGCTTGTATGAAAAAACGGCGTCGAGCGTACGAAAGGTAACGTCAAGCGAATCGCTCCAAACGACAAAAATCCCATCCTTGTCCAGGCGCTTTGATACCAAAGCAAAAAACTGCTGGGAATAAATATTATTGCTGTAAGCGGTCGTGGCCCGCAAAGGACTGGTAAAAATAAGATCATAACGGTCAGTGTGACTTTGCAAGAAACGCCGACCGTCATCGACGACAAACTCCAGCCGCGGATCATTCATCAGATTTTGAAATAAAGGAATCTGGCGAAGGTTTTTAATAACAGCCCGATTCAACTCAATAACGGTGACCTTTTTAACATTCTTAAATTTCAATACTGCTTCCGTAATTGACCCGGTGCCATAGCCTATGACTAAAACGTTATCCATCTTCTTTGCGGCCGCGGCCGCCTCAATCACTTGAACGTAAAATGAATACGCCGGCCGTCCCCCATGACTATCGCCATTGATGTAATTGTAGACCGTCCCGTCGTCGTTAACATACGTCATCACGACCCCGTCACGGCCTTCGGTAAAGTATTGTTTAAAACCGGCATACGACGGATGTATGACGCGATAGAGCTCTCCTCTTTTTGGAAAGAACCATACCACCGCGAAGACGATCACAGCGAAACCGAGATAACCGAAACGTGATTTTTTCTCCATGAGGAGCGGTATAGCAAAAAACAACCCGACCAAAACAAAAACCAAGGCAGTCAATTCGGAACCCAAAATGGGCATAAGCACCATTCCTGTCACTAACCCGCCCAACGCATTTCCCAGCACATTAAAGAAATAAATCTTCCCCGTGATCCAAGCCGCACCATCCCGTTGCTTAAACACGATGCCCATAATCAAAGGGAAAGACGCCCCCATCAATGTCGTCGGGATCAACAAAAAGAACGCCGGCCAAATGAACACCGCTCCCATACGGAATAAATGAACAAACAGTTCGAAAAAGGTCTTCGGATGATATTCATTGAACAAGAGATAAATCGCCGGATGCAGTCCCTGGGAGAAACTCAAATTTGTCCAAAAGCTAAAATTCGTATTTAACGTCAAGTAATAATATGCGATGAAAATCGCCGCAACACTTACCCCGATGAGAACTTGCAGGACGAAGAAAAGCTTGACCCGTTGGTCAATTGAAAGCTTGTTGATGATTTTACTGATGAGATAACTTCCTAAAGCGATGCCAAAGAGATAAACGGAAAGGACACTCGCAAAAGCATACGGCGATGACTTAACCAAAGCCGCAATGATGCGAAACCAGATCAATTCATACCCAATGGCCATAAATCCGGTTATGAGAACTAGAGCCGGAGCGTAGCGCGCGATCGGTCCGGCGACAGTTGGCATCGGCAAAGCTTCTTGACCCTGCAGATCGATCGTCTTGGATTTTCCTATTGCCTGTATACCGACTGCTAATAACAAATTAATCCCTGCCGCAAAATAGATGGCATAATCGATCCCATAGAAAGAGATCAGAATATAACTGCCGAACAAAGCCCCGACCACCCCGCCTAATGTATTCACACAATACAGGTGGCTGACCGACTTTAAGATGTCGGGATTTAACCGGCTAAATATCTTAATGGCGACGGGCAAAGACATGCCCATGAGTACGGTGGGAATCAACAAAACGAGGAATTCATAACACGCGGCTAAAATAAATGGGCTGCCCGCGGTCATGCGACCAATCGCGAGAATCAGCGGAAAACTCAATAGACCGAAAAGCCCGATCCCCAATTCGATCCAAAAATAAAAACCGATAGGGTTTTTGCTGTTCTCGGCCAGCTTGCCACCCAAAAGCGCGCCCAAGCCTAACCCAAGCATATAGAGGCTCACGATCAACGTGATTGAAACCGAACCGACCCCGTAATAGACCGTTAATAACCGCTGCCAGGTGATTTGATAAATCAGTGCGGAAATGCCGGAGAAAAAGAAGATTGTTAAAATCTTTTTATGCATACGGTATTGTATAATAATTTCTATGAAAACAACTCTTAATCAGCAAATTTTTATCGGCGCGGCGGCAGGCATCTTTTTCGGATATATTCTGGGTCACACCGGCCTTGCGCACGAAACAATCGCTCCTTTTCTCGCCGCTTTTGATCTTCTGGGCAAAATTTTTATCAACCTGCTCAAAATGATCCTCATCCCGATGATTTTTACGTCGATCACAGCCGGAATCGCAAACTTGCGCGGTACCGCCCACGGAAAATATATTTGGTCTACCTTCTTGATCTACAGCCTCACAACGACAACATTGGCCGCAATAACCGGACTGGTTGTCATGAATGTTTTTAAACCCGGTGCCGGACTCAATATTCAGCTTTTCAAAGAACACATGAGCACCTATCAGGCCCAATCGTTTTCAGTGCACGATTTTTCGCAAAGTTTGTTTAGCGGGATATTCATGAATCCTATCACCGCGATGAGTCAAAACAATATCCTGGCAATTGTCGTCTTTGCGGTCTTTTTGGGGATCGCTCTGGTGGTGCTCGGCGAGAAGACCCGCACGGTCCTCAACGTCATCAATGAACTACTCGAGATCACCATGACGATAGTCGGCTGGATCATGCGTTTTGCACCGTTTGGGATCATGGGACTATTAGCAAAGCTCGTCGCTGAACAAAACACGCAGTTATTTACGGTCATGGGCGGATATATGCTCGCCGTGATCGGCACCACGCTTTTTCATGGCCTCGTGACTCTTCCGTTGATTTTATGGGCAATAACCCGCATCTCGCCTTTGAAATTTCTTCACGCTATGCGCGCGGTTTTTATGACGGCCTTCTCGACGAGTTCTTCGTCGGCGACCTTGCCGGTCACAATGCGTGATGTCACCGAAAATCTCAAAGTCGACCGATCGGTGGCTAACTTTGTCCTTCCGGTTGGCGCCACGGTCAATATGGACGGCACCGCTCTTTACGAAGCCATGGCGGCGTTGTTTATTGCGAATTTATGCGGGGTGGAGTTATCGTTGAGCGCGCAGATCATCGTCGCCTTAACAGCAATGCTGGCTTCCATTGGCGCTCCGGGAATTCCGAGTGCAGGAATGGTCACTATGATTATGGTTTTGCAGGCGGTGGGATTACCGGCGGAAGCGGTCGCGATCCTAATCCCGATTGACCGTCCGCTCGATACATTGCGCACGGTGGTCAACGTCGAGGGCGATTGTGTCGGAGCCTGCGTGGTGCAAAAGATTGTTTTAAAGAAAAATTTAGTAGCGTGAAGCGGCGGTAAGTTCGTGATCGATTGAGGAATGGACGTGACAATAGATCTCAGTGTTGTAGATGCTTAGGATATGCTTGCAACGGGGATGCTTGCACTTACGGCCTTTTTTATATGAAGTGACTTTTTTGATGGTGCGCCCCTTTCGCTTGGGCAGACTCAATAGAATACTTCTGTACAGCGTGGGTTTGATTATAGCACTAAAATCACGAATCCCTCACAATAGATTCAGAACGTCCGAAAAGAGCTAGGCCTCATTCAACTACCGCCCCAAAGATTCTTCCCTTAAAAGCTTTTCTGCCCCATACCAATTGGCTTGCGCATCGCCGCCCTGCTGTTGGTAAAGCTGGTAAGCGCGTAACTGAACGCTCTCTTGGTCGGGAACATAGGTATGACGACCACCTTCCGAAGTCATCAATTCACCGGCTTGCGTTGCTTCTTTATCTGCTTGCGATGCACTCATCTCAACAACACGCTTATTGATCTTTGCAGAATCTTTAGAGACATTAAGTTTTAACATGGCTACTCCTGGCTTGTTATTGCAATTGAATAAGTTTTACAGGAGTTATTATTGCGGAGAGCTGGGAATAAAGCAATTGAACCTAAGTATAATCGGTATTCTTATTAAAAGGCTACCGTTTGCCATGACCTAAATGTCCTTTAGCAATTTGTTCGCTGGCAAATTGCGGACATGCTCGTCGAATTTCTTCATCGTTTCGGCGAGTTTTATAAATTCTTCGTCTTGGATCACCGCAATGTTGCTGTCGGACCCAGTTTTATCCAACGCATCAAGTACCGCTTTGACCGTGAGCTGTTGAATATCGCGGCCGGGCTGATACGACGACTGTCTGTTCGAAGCATCACGCAATTCGCTCAAAACACCAACCTCAGTCAGTCGAAATAAAATATCTCGTCCCAAACGAACAGGAATATCGAATTTATCGATGATCTTTGCTCCGGTCAAAGGCGCTTCGGCTTTTTCAAAACGCTTCACCACTTCACACACAATGCGCAGCGACAATATTCTCTTAAAGGCCCGGCTCACCTGCATGCAGTCCTGTTCAAATTCATAGGTTTCAACATTCTGATGCGCAAAGGAAACCTCGGCACCGAACAACACAATGCGCCAGCTCAGTTGCAGCCAAATTAAAAATAACGGCAGCGCAGCAAAACTCCCATAAATCACGTTCATATTGGCCGCACCAATTTGAAAGTGAATATAGATCAATTGAACAACTTGATACGTTGTCCCGGCAATGATCCCGCCGATTAATCCGGACACGAGATTAACTTTAGTGTTGGGCATAAAAACATAAATAAAAGTAAAGAGAATCGACACCATGACATACGGCAGGATGTTCATCGAAATGACCACCAGCGGCACTAACGGCCCCAAGAAGGACAGCTTTTGCATTAACAGTTCGACCTGACTCGCGATAAAAACCGTGATCCCGCCCGACGCAATCACAAAAAACGGACAGATAAACATGATCGAAAGATAATCAGTGACTTTGCGGCCAAACGAGCGAGCTTGCTTGATGCCCCAGATGTCGTTAAAAGAACTTTCAATGGAGTTGAGGACCTTAATGACAGTCCAGAATAAAACGATAACACCGATCCCGGCGACGATGCCGCCGTTGGTGTTGTTTAAAAGATTATTGGCAAAACCGATGATTTGTTCGAGCGTTTGTTCGTGCCCAGGAAATTTGCCCATCAACTGTGTGGCGAGCGCTTTATCGAGACCGAATCCTTTGGCCAGACCAAACGCCATCGCCATAATCGGAACAATAGAAATGAGAGTATAAAACGTCAAGGCGGACGCGTTTAATTGGCATTGGTTGCCGCGAAATTCACGGACGGCTAAAACAATGACACGCAATTGTGTGATTAAAAAGGAATGCCGGCGGGACAGTTTCTTCGTCGGAATGCGCCAAATGTCACGGTCGAGAAATTTAATCAACTTTTGAATATACGACATTCACTCTCCTATAATTATCCGCGGGAGAACAACGCACGATAATTTTTCTCATAAGCGGTCATCGCGATCAAATGTAAAGCCAGCATCGCACCCGGAAAAATGAGATTATTCACGCCGGGCGTTAAATTGAAATGAAACAAAAAAACGTGCAAGGTAACTGGTGCCAAGACCACAAGCGCTAACGGCGCCGCAAAGGCGATCAAAATAAGAAATCCGCAAATGGCTTCGGTGGACTTCAGTAACGGAAAGAAATATCCCGTCCCCATCATCCCCTTCATAAAGGCGGTGGCGGCTTCCGGCATCGTTTGGTCAGGCATAGGCATAAAACCAAAAACGATGGCCAACCCCATCAATCCGAACACAAAATAAATTAAACCTAAGATGATTCTCGCTCCGATTTGAATCATTGCCATATGGGCCTCTTTTATATTTTATCGTGGGTGTTATACTTCATGACCAACGATTTATTTACGCTTGTTTAGAATTCGCACAAGCGTTACTAACGCGATAGCTCCCCAGACGATTTCCAGCGCAAAGGCCGGCCAGGCTTTCTTGACAAAGACGCTAAAACTGACCGCAATGGCCCCGCCGAGATTCATCCATTGGTAAAGCTCGCCGTCCGCCTTCAATTTACCGGTTGAAATGCCGTAATAGGCCAACAAGAATGTGACCGTCCCCATCCAGCCAAGAATTTCATAAATCGTTGACATTAAACTATCGTCCTTAACTTACCATCGCTGCGGAACCTTGCGGACCTTGGCCATGTCGTAACCCTGGTCTTTGAGTTCAGCCAGCAGACGTTCATAATCAGCGTCGGGAATCTTGGATGTGCGCGCCATAATCCAAAAATAGTCACGGCTATTACGGCCGACAATGGTTTGGCTTTTATCCGCACTCAAATAAGTGACAAGATATTCGGCTTTAAACGGCCAAACAAAACGCATTCCCCATGTCGAAAAATTGACTTTATCGACAACAAATCCGCGGGGGTTATAACGCTTGACGGGGCCGTCGAAAGAACCGTTATTAAAAGTAAAAACCGTGTCGATACTGCCGTCGGGTAGAAGTTTATAGATTTCGGTGGCATTGTAAGCCTTCGTCTCAATGAATGTCGGGATACAGGCGATGACGTACCATTTACCCATATATCCGTTAAGATCTAAATTTTCGACGGTTTTCAACTTTGGCAAGGAACTGGCGCACCCAGAGACGAACAGTGCAACGACGATCAAAAGCAGTTTATTCATAGCCACTTCACTTTCTTTTAATTATTACTCATAAAAGCCGCTTTGAATTTTTCTTTCGCGACCAATGGGGAGGCTCAAGGAATTTTTGAAGCTCATTGATCTTATACACTAAATACTAATTTGCCATCTAAAAAAATTTTAAAACGATGCCAAAAGCAAGAAGGATCATCGAGGTTTGCGACGATGCAATGCTGATGATACGGAGTATGAGATTTTTTTTAGTGATCGCGTAAACATGAACTAATGGTGACGAATTCGTGATAAATGGAGTAAATGCTTCTTGCACGCAGGAGATCTTCGTTATTGCCGTCACCGATCGGGATGCGGGTCTTTGGGCGGTTACGAATAACGTTGATGTTAAGTGCGACAAAGAATACGACTGCAACAACGGCGTAAAGCGGAAAAATTTTCAACATGGCTGTCTCCGTAAATTGAGTTCCATTCATGGATAGCCCCTTTAAAACTTTGGTAAATTCTCAACCCGGGCGTAGGAAAACTTTTTAAACTGCGTGACAGAATGATACGACTCCAAACCACTGATACAAACATCGTGGACTTTTTCCAACTGGGCTTGACCGTCACTGACAATGATTTCAGCGGGCAGAATTAAATGTTCAATTTTTCCGACAACAAGAATCGTGTTATTGGACTTGATCGGGATCTCCTCTAAAAAACGCATACCGATCTTAACCTGACTTTCTTTCACAAACGGGGCCGCGAAGCCGTCGAGATATTCCGGCTCTAACTGGCACGCAGAAAATTCTGAAATTGCACGCGGAAATTTTGCAGAGGTACAATGCGCCTGCTCGACAAATGACTCATGAATATGATTGATCGTATACACCTTGGTGGCCAAAATATTTTCGTAAGTGTGACGGGGAACACTGGAAGGACGCACGACAAAACCAAGCAATGCCGGATCCGCCCCCAAATGCACGACCGAAGAAAAAACGGCCAGGTTAGTCTCTCCGGCTGACGAAATCGTTGCGATCAAATTCGCCGGTTTATAGCCGCTGACCGAATTGATCAGGTTAGCACGGTAATATTTTTCCAACCCACGCAGATCAGCTTCTTTAAAATGTTTGGCTGTCATCATTATTCAACCGAATTTACTTTCAAGTTTCTTGCTTTATTCATTCTGCCCAGGCTTGGGTCTGCCGGAATCGACTATTTTCTGAGCGCTTTGGAGCATGCTATTATAACTGGTTGCGTCCACGCTCATCTGTTTTAAATAACTATCATTTGAAGATTCCAAGCCTTTTTTACCACCCATAGCAAAATAATAGATCAACCCAATGATCATGACCGCAAACAGTAACGACAGCAGTCCCGATCCGCTATTATTCAATTTTTTTGCCACTATCAGCCTCCCTTTGATCTCCCTATATGTTATTTAGGTAATGCCTGAGCACCGACAAAAGATAAAAACAACACCATCACTCCCACCGCTAAATAAATCCCCAAACTGATCCAAAAATATTTACCATCCGGAACATCCGGGCGCAAGTCTGTGACGCGCGACTTGGCCCATTGATCACCGAGACGCAAACCGGTTTCTTTATTGCGAATCATGACAATATACTCGATGATCGGCAGAATGGGAACGATCATGACAAAATTACGAACGGCAGTCGTAGCAAGCTGTGCAGGATTATCTTGGGCATCAAGGACCTGTAAGCCCACTATTCTGCGGCCAATGCTTTGCCCGTCGATGCAGTCCTTTAATATTATCCCAATCGCTGAGATCACCCATATCAAGTTCATCCCGGTCACAGCTGATATCCCTGTTCCTACCATATTAAAAATGATGGCATCGATTAAAAATGCACAAACGCGTTTATTGGGTCCCGGTAAATTGAATGTCATTGATTATCCTTTCGCTTCATTTAAGTTTCAGGGACGCACGACTGTACCTTAATTTATATACTTTCGCTTATTATTGCGCAACGGAATCGCCGACCTGTACCGTTTCTTGGCAGCGGCCATTAAGACATTGCGCGATCTTGGGCTCTTCGATACTGCAAATGGAACCGATTCCGGATTTTTTATTGTCCTCAGAATCTAACTTAAAATATTCTTGCGCTTTTTGCTCCAATAATTTCTCATCAACATTTTTATTTGAATAGAGAAAATATTGCTCATAACCACCGCACGACCTCGAACCGAACCCGATCGACTTGCACTGGCTCGAATCCGTACACGAGAGATCAAAGATCATCTGTTGTATTTCCACAGCCAAAGAAACCTTCTGATCATCTTTCGCAAACGCGTGATTTGGACTAACCAGCATTAAAACAAAAAGGATATTCAGCGCATTTTTCATAATTTTCGTCTCCATAGCTATTTTTCCAACTTTCGCTGTATCATTAATGGCATCAAAGCAAAAACTACAAGCATCAGATAATACCCCTTACCCGAAACCGGGTCCTGAGCCGCGAAATATTGTTTGGGTGTTATTCCCCGGAGTTGCAGAACGATCCCGAATTCAAAGCTCAACATAAGAAACAACGCGATCACGCCAACCCTTAATCGCTGAAAAAATCCTTGAAGACAATTTGAAATGACGGATGATCCAAGCGGCCGCGAATATCGTTACTAACAACATCATTGGCATTTCTAAAAGTTCAGCCGTTCTGACGCCAACGCGCGGCACGAGCCATAACGTAGGGATCGTCCCCGGCACAAACCCTACCGCAAAAACCATCAAGGAATAAATCACTCCCGCTTTTAGGATCTTCATTCTAAATATATTCGGGCTCGATCCCCAACTGTTCTTCTATTAAATTATTTAAAAGCAATTAAAACAGCGCCGATGATCATCAAGGCCACCCCAATCCATTGCCTCACGATCAGATGCTCGCCAAGAATCAAGACCGCAAGAATCACCGCGATCGGAAGGCTCAGCTTGTCGAGCGACACAACAAAAGACGCGCTTCCTATCTGAAGCGCACGAAAATATAAAAGCCAAGACAACCCCGTCGTTAATCCGGAGAGGGCCAAGAATAACAAACTTTTAGAATTCAGCGTAAGAGGATTGATCCATTCCGCCCTTAAGGTCAGCCATAAGCCCAGTAAAAGGCATATCACGACGGTTCTAATAAACGTCGCCACGTCCGAGGAAATATTCATGACCCCTATTTTAGCGAGAATAGCCGTGAGGCCCGCGAAAAAGGCTGATCCTAAAGCGTATATTTGCCAGTTATTGAGCATAGTTTAAGTTGGGTTACTATATTTTCTCGCCACTGCGAATATTATCGATGTCCGAATTCTTACCGATCAACAATATCGCGCTATCGGGCTTAATTCGCATATCGGGATCAGGAATCAAGAAAAACCGATCAGTCAAAACCTCCTTGATCGCGACAACCGCAACGTTATACCTGCTGCGCAACTGCAACTCTTTTAAGGTTTTTCCGACAAAACGCGGAGGAGCTTCAATCTCAGCGATCCCATATTCAGGGGCCAAGGGAATATTTTCGATCAAATTAGGCGAAGTCAATCGCATCGCAAGGCGAGCGGCTTCGCTTTTCTCAGGAAAAACAACCTCAGTCGCGCCAACAAGCGAAAGAATTTTGCCATGCTCCTCATTAATCGCCTTAACCACGATCCGGCGAATATTAATATCTCTAAGATACAACGTCAGCAAGGTGCTATTCTCGACACTTTTACCCAAGCTAATAATAACCGCGTCAAAATCAGCAGAGATCAACTGATCGAGACTATCCTTTTCTGTGACATCGCAAACGACGGCCTGCGTCACATCATCCTTAATGCGCTCAACTTTCTTTTCATCAACATCGATCGCGAGGACTTGATGATTAGCCTGAGCCAACGCCAAGGCCACGTTGTATCCAAAATTCCCCAACCCGATCACGGCAAATTGTGACATTTCATTTCTCCTTTTTAACCGACTAACATTTCTGCGGTTGCATTCCTATAATGAGTCGGCTTAATTTTTCCCAAAAGCGAATAACCGATCGCCAACGGGCCAACACGCCCAACTAACATCGTCAAAACCATCAAGAACTTACCACCCGGACTTAACGACGACGTAATCCCCATCGAAAGCCCCCCACTGCTGACAGCGGCGGTCATCTCAAAAACCAGCTGCAAAAAAGTCCCTTTTTCTGTCAGCAATAATATCATCAGCGTCATCGCCAGCCAGGCCAACATAATCAACAGGATCGCAACAGCTCTTAAAATAAGCGTGTCTGGCAAGCGGCGTTTAAAGAACTGGACATCTTCTTCCCCTCTTAAAAAAGAAAGCACAAAGAGCGCTAATACTCCCACCGTCGAAGTTTTAATTCCGCCGCCGGTTCCACCCGAAGAAGCCCCGATGAACATCAAAAAAATGATCGCCAGTAAACTTATGGGCGCCAACACTGCAATGTCCACCGTATTAAACCCAGTGGTCGTCGAAGCGCTAACAGATTGGAATATCGAAGCCAGCATTCTCTCCTTTAACGAATATGCTTCCGGCCAGGTCCCGGCCATCATCATGATCGTTGCCCAACCGATCAAACCTCCCGTGATCATAACCACCATTTTTGTATACGCGGAAAACCCATAGATAAAATTTTTATTTAGCCGCGCTTTGATGACGGTATAAACATCATAATGCACAAAAAACCCGATTGCCCCGGCCAGCGAAAGCACAATAATAACCAAATTTAGACCAAGATCGCCTCTCCACTCAATGAAACTATCCGAAAATAGCACAAAACCAGCAGTACAAAAAGCTGACACCGAATGAAAAACCCCATAATAAATAGCCTGACCCAAGGGAAAATCCTTAAGCCAAAATAAAGTCAAAAGCCCGGCCCCGATCAATTCAAACGACAAGGTTAAAACAATGACGATCTTAACGAACTTTTTAATATTCAAAGACGAAGGATGAGCGATCGATTCATTTAAGATCAATTTATCGACCAACGATAATTTGCCGCCTAGCCCCAGGATCGCAATCGCGATAAAGATCATGTATCCTAAACCGCCTATTTGGATCAAAAACATGATCACGAGTTGCCCGAAAAACGAGAAATAACTTCCGGTATCAACCACAACCAGTCCCGTTGTTGTTGCCGCCGAAGTCGCGGTAAATAAAGCATCGATAAATGGCAACCATGTCTGATTGACAGACGCAAACGGCAGCATTAATAACAAGGTCCCCATCCCGATCAACAACCCAAAACTAGTCAACAAGGTCTGAGAGGGAGACATAAAATATTGTTTCATCGCGTACTCCTCTGTTTAGAAGCAATTCGCATATTTAATAAGGGTTACTGCCCGTGGCGGGCTAAAAAATTTCGAGTTAAGCATGGCACCACCAGGAACGCCTCCGATTTGCTTCTCTAACTTAAAAATTACTTGCTTAATGGGGAGCATTACATTTTATTGACGTCGTGCGTCCCCTATTATTTACTATTATTTATATTATTTATTATTCTTATGTCTATTACCTATTACTCGCGCTCCCTTATTACTCTATTTACCTAAACCGTAGGGTTGAAGTGATCACGGCAAACGCGTCCATGATGACGTTTTTGTCTTTGGTGTAGTCGCGCAATGGTTCGGCGGAAGGCATATCGGCCACATAGCCCCACTTAGCGGTAATATTCATCTTGAGCGCGTCCTTAGTTATTCTGACGGTATGGATTTCGCCGGTGCCGAATTCCATGACTTCGTGCACACCTTCGAAACCGCCGATCGTCATTTTTCCTAAATTCCCATAGGGCGGCGGTGACGCGTAAGCGGGCGTGTCGAAGAAATCGACCAAGGAATAGCTCCCAATTTGCGGGCCGTTAAAGGAAACACTCACCGACCCGGCAATCGCGGTATCGACTGGCTTAAAGGTCACGTAATTGAATTTCCAATATTGGTCACGGCCTTCGACAGCATGAAAATCATAGGGGTAACGGATTTCGACGTTGTAGGCCGCGTTGTTGTAAACTTTAAGTTCGGGCGGGGTGTCAGCGAAAGCGGCGGAAGAAACAATGGCAAGAAAAAATAAACTCATGACAGCGCGAAGCGACATAAGCAGACCCTTTCGTGTTTTTGATAAATTGGCATCACCAGTCATCGTAAAACTCTTTTTTTTGCTCTTTGGGTTCTTTTTGTTCCCAAGAGCGAAACGGATTGTAACCCGACCGATCGGTCTCGACCGTGACAAATTTCTGTAGGATGCCACCCTCTTCGAGAAAACGTGACACACGAGTGTACATCGATCCGGTGGTGTCCCACGACCGTCGGGGCGAGGTGTCGATTTGCGGACGCAGGAGATAAAGATTGTTTTTGGCCCGGGTCGCGGCGACATAAAACAGCCGGCGCTCTTCTTCGATGCCGGTATCACTGTTGAGCGACTGGGACGACGGCAAAAACCCTTCGGCGAGATAAATCACAAACACCGTGTGCCACTCTAAGCCTTTAGCCGAATGGATCGTGGACAGAATCAAGTCGTTTTCACCGTGCGTTCTCTGGCCTTTGTCGACTAACGTCTTTTCCGGCGGTTCGAGGGCCATGTCGGTCAGAAATTCTTCCAACGACACATAGCGTTGGGCGATATTTTCCAGCGAGCCAAGATCATTGAGCCTTTTGTCATAATCATCGTAATGCTGCATCAACAGCGGCGTGTAAAAATCCAGGACGGTCCTTAAAACATCAAGCGGTTTTTCCGCGGTCCAGTCCAGACCCTTTAGGATCTTGAACAATTTGGTCAATTCCGGCTTTTTGGCAAAAATCTTCTCGTCGATCTCAAGCCCTTTGCGTTGACGCACGATCTCTTCGATGATCTGCATCGCGGTCTTCTCCCCCACACCTTTGATAAGCATGAGAACGCGCTGCCACGCCACTTCGCTTAACGGATTGTAAATGACCTGCAAGATGGACAAAACGTCTTTAATGTGGGCCGCTTCAATAAACTTCTGACCGCCGTATTTGACGAACGGAATGCCGTTGGACGCAAGTTCAACTTCCAGGTCGTTAGAATGCCAACCGGAACGAAAAAGGATCGCGATCTCACTGAGTGGAATATTGCTTTCACGGCGAATATCCAAAATCTTTCTGACAATGTATTTCGACTGGCTATTTTCGTTATAAACATCGACGTAAACCGGGAGTGTGTCTCCCCCATTACGAGTGAACAGCGATTTATCAAATTTTTCTTCCGCCGAATTGATGACTTCGTTGGTCAAGTCTAAGATCGGCTGGGTGGAACGATAGTTTTCTTCCAGCGTGATGACCTTCGTGCCTTTAAAGATATTGGGGAAATCGATAATGTTTTTAAAATGCGCGCCACGAAAAGAATAAATGCTCTGGCTGTCGTCACCGACGACCATGACGTTGTTGTGTGTGGACGCCAACAACCGCACGATATCGGCCTGGATCTTGTTGGTGTCCTGATACTCGTCGACCATGATATATTGGTAATATTCAGACAGATGTTCGCGGATGTGTTTGTGATTTTCCAAAAGGGCCTTGAGATAGACCAAGAGATCATCGTAATCAAGCAAAGCCAAGCTGTGCTTGTAGCGGATGTATTCGTTCTTAATGTGTTCGATGGAATGCGACCATTCGGAAAATTGCGGATACTCGCCATAAACGACATCGTTGACGCTGATGCCTTTATTGATGCTCTTGGAAATAATGCTCAGCAAGGTGTTCTTTTTGGGAAACCGTTTATCGATCTGGCGCATTTGCGTACGGACCAAGTTAACCGCGTTTTCGGCATCGTCCTGGTCGAGAATAGAAAAGAAACGCGGTAAGTTCACCGCTTCGGAATAACGACGCAAAATAGAATTAGCAAAAGAGTGGAAGGTCCCGCCCGAGACCTGACTGCAACGCGTATCGAGCAGTTCCGTGGCACGCTTGATCATTTCCCGGGAAGCCCGACGGGTAAAGGTCAACAGCAAAATACGTTCGGGTGCTACCCCTTTCTCGACGAGATGCGCGGTACGAAAGACCAGAACCCTCGTCTTCCCGCTCCCTGCTCCGGCGATGACAAGAAAAGGCCCTTCGGTCGCCATGACCGCTTCAAGCTGTGCGGGGTTTAATTCTTTTTCGTAATTGATCGTTGAAAACATGGGGAAAGCTTACCACAACATCGGTTGGGGATGAACTAAATAAACGTACTTTTCCCGATTAATCCGCTGGAATACATGATGACGACGAGGACTATCCCGCCAATGGCAATACCCAAAACAAGCACCAGGATGATCCAATCCATCGGATCTTCCGGCATCAGCTGTTCTTTCATGAATTGTCCGAAGCGGGCCATAATTCTTCCGGGGTTATTCTTCCTGGATCATTCGGTACAGATCAATCATCAATTGCTGGTGTCCATTCTCGCCTTGCGCCTGATACGCGTTGATCAGGTTATTAAGGACGCGGCGCACAATACCACGAGCGCTAACCGGGGCCGGACTGACTTCCGGGCCTTCGATATTTTTGACGGCTTCGTGTTCTTCCAGGACTTTGCCGCCATTAAATCCGTCGACAACATAGGTTTTACCGTTAAAGTCGAACTTGGCCATAAAATGGCCCGGATTATTGTACCCTTCGATGACAAAACCCACACGCGCTCCGACGAGCATGAGCAAACACGACAAACTAATCGGCAACCCCTTCTTCTCGTGAAGAACATAAAGCATGTTGCTGCTCTGGGGATTGTAGTAATCGGTCTTGGCCCCACCAAAACCTTTAACTTCAAAAAGGAATTTTGACAATTCAAGCGGATCGGTGGTCTTGGCATAGGCGAGATATTCCGCGGCCAACTGATCAAGGAGCGGAGCGATCGCGCGGGCCTGATATTGCAAACGCAAACCGCTTTGAAAATCGGCCAGAATCGACAAGGCATTCTCGAGCTTTTCTAAATCAATGGTGGCGTTCTGCCAAGTCCCCCACTTTTGCATCATCGATTCACGGTCGAGTTCGAGCAGGATCTTTTCCAAGAGCATGGCACGGGACTGCACGATCTCAAGTGGCAGTTTGGCCAATTCGGACTTTAACAATGGACCAAACGAGGTGAGATGACGGACAATTTCCGAGCGGATATCGGCAGACTCGTCGTCGAGCAAATTCAGCAAATACGGCAATTGTTTGGGGTCCGGAATTTGTTTATTCTCAACCGACATATTTTTTGACCTTTTCGACTAGATCAGGACCTTTGATCGGTTTGACTAAATAATCTTTAACACCGTTAAATTTGAAAATCGGTTTTACGTCAGCGTGCGCGGTCAGGACCAAGACCGGCGTGTCTTTAAATTGTTTGAACTTTTGGATCTCGAGCATAAAGGTGTAACCATTCATGTGCGGCATATTAACGTCTAAGATAATCAGATCAGGGTTGACCGTCGGAAGAATGGCTAAGCCCTCATCACCGTCAAAAGCGGTTTCGACCACGAAACCTTCTTTGACCAGATTCAATTTAACGATCTTCGCGTTGATCTTATCGTCGTCGATAACTAAGATTTTTTTGCTCATGCCTTTATCTTTCCGTTCGCGTGATTGACCAGCGCCATATTCACAACACGCCGAATCAAATGATTGTAATCGATGCCTTCTTTTTCGGCCGCTTGGGCCATCTCATCGATCTTAGCGATACACGGATTGGCGTTGGGTTCAATAAAATAAATTTTGTGGTCAGCCGTGACCCGAATATCAAAACGTACGTAACTGTTAAAATTCAACGCGCGGTACGCCCGCTTACATGCATCGACGAGATCTTCCGCGACCCCGTCTGCCAACTTGCCCGCCGAAACGCTCTTAATGCCCCATTTACTGCGGTACTTGTCGTCCCACTTCGCCTTGTACGTCGCGATGCGAGGCTCGTCTTCGGGCATGTCACCGAATTTCAATTCGCGCGGCGGCAAAACTTTCAACTGCTTGTTACCGATGACCGTGACATACAACTCGCGTCCTTCGATATATTCCTCGGCGATGGCATCAAGGTTCATGCTCTCGTGAATAAACTTGATGCGTTGCGCAAAGGCTTCGTCATTATCCACGACCGAGGCCTGCGAAATCCCGCGCGAGGCTTCTTCGCACAATGGTTTGATGACGGCGGGTAACTTGACCGTTTTGGGCCGCCACACCTTTTGTCCGCGATAAAAGGTATGAAAACGCGCCACACGTAACCGGTGAAACCGCAAAATCTTTTTGGCCAAAGCTTTATTGTTACAAATCAATAATGCGTCCGCGCTGGCCCCAGTGTAGGCGATGCCCAGAAGTTCCAGCAGAGCGGCGATGTTTTTCTCCAAATGTGTTTTGTTATTATAAACTTCGACGAGATTAAAAACCACATCCGGTTGAAATTCTTTGATCTCTTCTAAAAGTGGGCTGATATCATCAAAAATCCCCAAACGGCGCACTTCATAACCGTTCGCAAGTAAGGCCTCATACACATCGCGCTCGGTGTACATATTATCCTCGTCGGCAAATTCTTCTTTAAATTCGTAACCGCGAGGCGTAGCATAAGGCGTATGAAAGATCTGCAGGACTTTTAGTTTTGAGCTCATCGCTTTTTCTTCTCCTCATCTCCCCGATACCAGCCGGTGTAAATGTAATTCATCACCAACGTTGTGATATAGGACGATAAATTGGCCAGTGCTAATGAGTGGTCGCCCGACGAAAAGAGTTTCAATTCTTTAGAGCGTTGCGCTACGGCTTTCAAAAGATTGCTGACCACATATTTGCGCTCGCCAGTCCAGCGGATGATGTTGCCAACGATCGCTTTTTCATGCCGCTTGATAAAAGCCACGGCCGCGATTTTGTTTTCGCCTTCACCAGCATCAAAGATTTTCTTCAAATTACCATCGTGAAAATCGGGAAATTGTTCCGCCCAGAATTCACGCTTCTTTTTATAAAAATTGTTTAGTGTGACTTTGATGTTTTTGAAATTCCAATGCTTGACACCGCGCGCTGCCACCGCCTCTTTTCCGGTGACTTCACTCATCAATTGGGAAACGTATAACAACTTCTTAAGAGCGGGCCAGCCTTGATAAGTTTTTTGCCAATGGGTTTCCGGCGTTAACGCAGGCGTTAACCACACGGCGAAAGTTTCGACAAAGTCTTCATCCGGATGAAACTGCGCGTAAAAACCGTCGAGATGGCGCACATAATTTTTGCTGTAGGGACGAAAACGAAAGGTGTCACCGTATTCTTTGGAAGACGGACCGAAGAGTTGTTGCCAACGTTTTTTCTTGTGCAGTTGATACGCGTAACTAATCGCGTGGCCGCATTCGTGACGCAGAAGCTTCATGCACCATTCTTTGCTCTCGCCTTCCGCTTCGAGCATCATTTTCTTTTCCAGACGGGTCAATACAGGATGGGCCAAATAAAAAGGAATGCCAATGACCGGTTCCCCGAGTGGGGTCAACCATTCATCGGCAAGATAACATGCGGGGCGGAACTTTAGGCCTTTGTCTTCGAGCTCTTTATAAAGTTGGGTAATGCAATCAGCCAGCCAGGTCCCGTCGATGGAAAGCGGCAGATCACAGATCCGCAGCGCCAAAAGTTGTTCTTCACTTAAACCGACTATGTCGATCGCGGCAGGCATTTTTTATTCTTGGACTTCCTCTTCGAGTTTTTTCATAAGCCCGTAAACTTCGTCCACTAGCGCGGCCGGTGCGAGTTTCAGGGCTTCCATATCTTTTTGGAACGAACGCATGGCACTCAGTAGTTTTTTCACGGCGACGGTGTTACGTTTTTCGCGTTCTTCATCCGGATCGACCGGCTTACGCTCCTTCATCATGCTGGTGAGATCTTTGCGAACCTCCCCGGCTTCGCGGCCTTTTTCATAGACCGCTTCTTTTAATTCGGCGTAATCCTTCTTGTTCAAATCTTTGCTTGCGCGGGCCAAACGCAGCACGTTTAGGGCGTCATATCCCGGAACTTGCGCCGGATCGCGTTCATCACGAAATTCTTTCTTCAAATAATCCGGCTCGTCCTGCTCGAGGAAGAAATACGTTTTGAGCAGTTTGGCGGCGGTTTCTTTTTTGATGCCCAATTCTTTTTGGGTGTAGTCTTCAAACTTCTCGAAACCCCAGGAATGATAAAGTTTGTCTTTATAAACTGGATAAAGGCTTTGGCCCAAATTCAACCAGGAGGTTTTAAAGTCCTTCGAAAATTGGATCAATTTGTCACGGATCAAATCAGCGGTCAACGCGCTCTTGATCTTGCGTTTCTCATCATAAATTTCGGTATCGGTCATAGCCATAGCAAATCTCCACACATAAATTTTGTTGTTAAAACAGAAACTATTCTACCAGATTTTAAAGGACCTTCACACGGACTTTAGAAATAATTCGCTTAAAATCCACAGCCTTTAATTCACCCGGTTTGGCAATCAGGCAGCTAGCGGTCCCGGCGGCGACACCACTAACCAAGCCTTCCAAAAAATCTTCCCCAGGGGTGTAACCGTAAATAAATCCGGCGGTCATCGCGTCACCGCATCCGACAGCATTCACTGCCTTCACTTTAGGACAAGTCACTTCATAAAAAACTTTCCCGTCGGTGGCGACCGCACCTTTGTCGCCCAAAGAAATGATGACGTTCTCCGCGCCAAGATCAAGGAGTTTCTTTAAGGTTACCCGCAGTGGCTTCTTGACAATAAATTCCGCTTCTTTACCATTGATTTTGAGTAAAAATGGCTTGGCTTTAATAGCGATTTTCAAATCGTTGCCGCTCACATCAAGAATGACTTTAGCCCTTTCTTTTCGCGCTGTAGCGACGAGCTCTTGATAAAAATGTTGTGGCGTTCCCTCAATATTGCGTCCGCTTAAGACCACCCAATGGTGCGTTTTGGCCAAGCGTTTGAACTTGTCGCGAAAACTACTCAAGTCTTTGAGATTGATCAACGGCCCGGAATCGATCACACGGGTGATTTTACCATTCTTGGCATCGCGGACCGTCAAATTTAACCGCGTTTCCCCCTGAATGAAAACGAAGTTGTGTTCCAAACCTTCTAAAAGTAAGTCACGCAGAAGATTCTGACCATTAGCACCGCCCGCAAAGCCGGCAGTGACAGATTTCAGGCCCAACGCACGTAACGCGCGCGACACATTGATGCCTTTCCCGCCCGCAAATGAAGTACCACCAGAGCAACGGTTGTCTTCTGCAACTCTAAAGCCACTCACGTCGACCAAACGGTCGATGGCGGGGTTCAAAGTGACGGTCAAAATTGTCTTATTGGGATTCATTGGGGGTGGTTTTCAAAAGACCATGTATTGCTTGTGTATTGCATCATTTTTGCTACAATTGACTCTTCGTTCTTGCGCGAAGAAAGCGCTTTCCTGATCTCGCCGCTCTTGCGACAAAACCCATTTTATATGAAAAAAAAGCTTTTAAAACTCATTTTGAGCATTAATATTTTTGTGTCTACGCCCTGCTGGGCCAGCGACGGCGCTGCTGTGCAATTTCGGGGTTTTCAAATCGGACAGGAACATATCGCTAAAGATGGTGTCTTGATTTCGCGTCCGGTCAGAGTCGACGAGCGCCTCGCGCAAATCATGGGCCAGAACAGCATCCGCACTGTTGAAGATTATGCGACGTGGTTAGGTAACAACATGGTTTATCAGAGCGAAACCGGCTCGGCTGACAATTGGCTTGATCCGGCCGAATTCCTAAAGACCAAACGCGGCGATTGCGAAGACTTTGCTATTCTCAATGCCCGCGCTTTAAAAGTTCTTGGATACAAAACCCATATCGTCACGCTAAAATCGTCACAACGTGCGCATGCGATCTGCGCATTTCAATACGGCGGTAAATTCTACTGGTTCGACAACGCCCGCCTGAGAACATCCGGCGCCACCACTTTGGCCGCCCTCGCGCAAGAAATCACCAACCAATTTCACTATCTAAGCTCCTACGAACTCGACCCGCAATCTAAACAAACCAACCTAATTTATAAGAGAAGTTAGAGTGGATTGATAAAACGCTCCGGACTCAAACAGCTGATTTTTGCTTTCCAATAAATGTATTTAAAAGACGTTGAGTTAAAACAAAAATCAAACTCGCCGGAGCGACTTATCACTCCACTTAAATATCATTTAACGGATTCGGGTGCAAAAATTTATATCCTAAAACGCTCTTCACTTTATCATTCACCACAATCTTCTTCGTCGGATTCTCTTCTGGCGCAAACTGGGGTGGGACCAGATTCATCTTATTCGCGGCAGCCGTATATAATTCTTTTTTCGTAGGATGAACATCGGAACAACCATTGAAAATTTGCCCCGCGGCCTTCTCCCGCTGAATAATAATTTCCCTGACAATTCCAACCGCGTCATCCTGATGAATCAAATTGACCGGACTTTCTCCGCCTGAAACTTCTCTCTTGCTCAACAAAAAATTACCGATCTTGCGCGAACCGCCATACAGTCCCGACAAACGAACAACGGTTGTAGAAAAATCCGTATTGGCAAGAAGCTTTTTCTCAATATCGCGCAAAACCTTGGAGCGGTGATTGTCGGTCAAAAAATCATTGTCCTCAGTCGCATTGCCAATGGCATCGGGATAGATTGAGGTTGAACTGGTAAAAATCAATGAGCGCATTTTACCGCTTTTCAAACACTCGACAATTACAGCATCGATCTGACGTTGATAAATCTGTGGATTGATAAAATCGCGGCGAAACGGCAGCGTGAGCACCACGACTTCACTGGCGAAAAATTCTAAGATATCTTTATCCGAGAAGCCCTGAGCCGGTTCCAGGCCCGCCTCAGGATCATTTGCTCTTTTTACTGAAAAAGCAAATGAAAAAATCCCTGCTTTTTTGAAAGCAGAGATCTTTTCTAAAGTTGTCGTAGAACCTTTGACTGAGTAACCCTCGTCGACTAAAACTTTCGCGAGCGGGAAACCAAGCCAACCGCAACCACAAATACTGACGGAAGGAAAAGCCATTAAAGCAATCTTGTCGCTTATTGACCGGCCGCGGTCTTTAAGGCTTTCCAGGTCTTTTCACCAATCACACCGTCAGCGTTCAAACCTTGGTCTTTTTGGAATTTCTTAATAGCGGCTTTGGTTCCGGTTCCAAGTTTCCCGTCGACGTTACCGTTATAATAACCGGCGGCCTTGAGGGCTTGTTGAACTTTTTCCGGGGCTACATTAACACGTAAAATTTCGCTGTTTTTAGTCGCATAAGCACCGATGTTTGCAGAACTGCCTTTAGACTTATTACGATCCAAATCATAAGCCATGTCTTTCATGGTGAATTTCAAATCTTTAATTTCGTTATCTTTGGCCTCAACTTGACTTTCCAAATCACTGACGCGAAGCTGAAGATCAGCCGCGGACTGTCCGCCTTGTCCCGTCGTCGCACAACCGGCGAGAGAAGAAAGTCCCAGCATCAAACCGCCAACCAAAAGAAAATTCTTAACCATTATTCCCCTCCTTGTGATTTGAGTCCTTTATTATTCTTTCGCTTCCTTACTCAAATCACAAACCTGAGCGAGTGCAGCGAGCGAATGATTTATATAAACCATTGAAAACTTAAAATCTGTGCCCGTATTGTAGCACAAAGTTTTTTTATGCCTATGGGTTCTTACAAAAAAACTAACGGAGGGCTTTAGGCCTTCCGTTAGTTCAGTTGCGGCTTTTAGCCGCGTGAATCTAAGTCAGGGTCACTGACTTTGGGGGGGAGAGGACTTTGTGTTTCCACGAAATACGGATGCGCAAAGCATGACAAAAATTGACCATGTATGTATTGCGTCCACGTTTCATATAAAAAGCGCCTTTGATTTTAAAGGCAAAATGTTCTTCTTGGGAAATACTGCTGAAGCGTTTGCGGATAAAGACATTGGGTTCCGCTAAGGCCGGCTTGACTTCCGGGACTTCATTAACGACATAAACGAAACTCTTGTGAATATAGGTTTTGCAATCCTGATCCTCGTTGCGTTCATTGATGGAAATCACTTTGCGGTGATGTTTAAACGAGTGCCGCTTTTTGTATTCGATGGTTTTCATCGTTTTCTCCCATTTGGATTACAATCGAAGTATACCACCCAGCCTTTTACTCACAAGGGGTTGTAGGGCTACAAAAGAAACCGCTTTCTCGATTTACGGCCAACGGAAACCCCGTCGACAAAACGACTTTAAAAGAAAGTGGCTTTGTCAGGTGGGATTATTTATTTCGCTTGAATGGAAAGTTGACTTGCCGTTCCTGACCGGCTAAAAGACGCTGAATATTACTGGCGTGACGCACAAAAATGAACACACAAAACACCATTCCTAGGACCAACATTTCTTGCGATTGATAGGTGGCAAACATGACAATTGGCAAAACCAAGGCCGCGACTAAAGAGGATAAAGAGACGAATCGGCTGACAAGAAAACAGATAATCCAGGAACCTAAGGTCCACAAAAGAACGATGCGCAGTGCTTCATATTGGATCGCTAACCCGATCAAAACACCCAAACTAGTGGCTACCCCTTTACCGCCTTTGAACTGCAAAAAGACTGTCCAGTTGTGACCGATGATGACCATCATCCCCAGTAAAACGCGCAAATAAACTTTGTCGAAATGGAACAGATTTCCGATCAATGTGATCGCTAACGCACCCTTAAGTATATCCAACAACAAAACAATCGTGCCCGGTCCTTTGCCGAGAATACGAAAAGCGTTGGTGGCCCCGACATTACCGGAACCCTGCTGGCGAATATCGATCCCCTTAAGCACTTTTCCAAAAATGTAGGCCGTCGGGATAGACCCTAATAAATAAGCGGCCACAAGACCGAAAAATATGTTCATCGCAATGACCCTTTCTCTATAAAAATCTGCAACCCTTTAATCGCATAATCAAAAGCCGAAACCACGGTAAAAAAAAGTGCGACATACCACAACGCGCTCGTCGAGCTCCACTGCAACAGAAGGCCGACAACACAAGCGGACTGTAAAAACATCGCCGCTTTCCCCCACCCCGACACCGGAATGTCCAACCGACGATAAAGAACGAAAAGCACAAGCGAACCGGCCAACAACAGGATGTCGCGGCTGATCACACCCATGACCAGCCAGAACGAAAAATTCATAACCGGAAACTGGTTACCAACGACATACAAACAAATAAAAGAACTGACTAACAAAATCTTATCGGCAAATGGATCAAGGAGCGCGCCAATGTCGGTCTTCTCTCCCCGACTGCGGGCTAGATATCCGTCGAGAATATCACTCGCCACGGCAAACAGATAAATCCCCAAGGCCACATACCGCAAGTAATCGCGATCGGGCGAATAATAAAGCATGGTTATGACAAAAAAAGGGACCGCCAAGATACGCGCGATCGTAATTTTGTTGGCCACCGTTAATGGCATATTTATTCGTTTAGGATTTTCAAAGTGACTTTATGTTCCGGGCACTCGGCAAATTTCGCGCCGTAACGTTGGCCATCCACCGGACAATACTTGATGATCTGTCCTTGGCCACTCAACGTATTCGCGATCGTCTGCACGGCACTTTTCGCCTCCGGGTCCTTTTGTATCTCGCGGTTTAATTCTCGCAATTTCTTTTCATCAATCTTTTCCCCGCTCACATTCCCCAAAACTTTTTCCATCGCGGAAATAGCTTCCTTCTGGCTTTCAACGGAAGCCGGACGCGCAGATTTTCCCGCAGAAGCGCAGCCTGCTAAAAGCAGCGACAAGAAAACCACAAGATAAAAGCTAGTTGGAATTGGGAACGTTCTCATTTAAGAAAACGGATGCGTGTGGGCGGCCAATACAAGAACTCAGCTTTACCGACAACATCTTCTTGCGGTACAAAGCCCCAAAAACGGCTGTCAGAACTTGAGCCGCTATTGTCACCGAGGACAAAATAATAACCGATCGGAACGGTAATCGATTTATTGACTTCGCCGTAGGTCCCCCGGTTGTAATAGTAAATGTTTTTGATAACCGGGTCCGTGATCAGTTTTCCATTGATATATATATCGCCGAATTTGATTTCGACCTTTTCGCCGCCAATACCGACCAAGCGCTTGATAAAATCTTTCTTGCGGTCTTCCGGTGATCTAAAAACCACAATGTCGCCGCGCTTAGGTTTCGAAAACCCAGGCAAACGATACGAGCTAAACGGTACAATCGCGCCGTAACTGAGTTTGTTAACCATCAATCGGTCACCGACGACCAACGTCGGAACCATGGAGGTGCTGGGAATCCGGAACGGCTGAAGAATAAATGTGCGAATGGCAATCGCCATAATAAGGGCGACAATGATCGCTTCGGTCCATTCACGAAGCGCCGCTTTGATCTTAGCATTTCTGTCTTGAACAACATCGGGAGTGGTTATCATAATTTATATTTTCAAAGCCGCTAAAAAAGCTTCTTGCGGGACCTCCACATTCCCGATTTGCTTTAGTTTCTTTTTACCCTCTTTTTGCTTTTCCCAAAGCTTGCGCTTGCGGGAAATGTCGCCGCCGTAACATTTGGCCGTGACGTTCTTACCAGCGGCCTTGACTTTGGCGCCTGAAATAATACGTCCGTCGGAAACGGCCTGAACTCGAATTTCAAAAAGCTGCTGCGGAATCAACTCTTTCAATTTTTCGACGAGCGCGGAACCTTTTTCATAAGCGCGGTCCTTGCTGACCAAGCAGGAAAAAGCATCGCAAATTTTGTCGTTGATCATGATGTCAAGTTTGGCAATCTGCGCCGCATAAAACCCTTTAAATTTGTAATCGATCGAACCGTATCCGCGCGTAACCGACTTGATCAAATCGTTAAAATCGACAATGACTTCCGACAATGGGATATCAAAAATAACGCGCATACGGTCGGACACAAATTCACTTCTGACGAATGTCCCCCGTTTGCGTTTCGCCAGCTCCATGACTTTGTCCATGGACGCGACCGGCGTCAGAATGGAAACTTCCAAAAACGGTTCTTCCAATTTGTACTGTTCTGAAGAGTCAGGAAGTTCAGACGGGTTTTCGATAAAGAACGGTTCGCCGCTTTTGGGAAGACAACGATATTGCACATTAGGAGTGGTTAAAATCAGATTCAAATCGTATTCGCGTTGCAAACGTTCCTGCACGACTTCCATGTGCAGAAGACCAAGAAAACCACAGCGGAACCCATGTCCAAACGACAAGGAACTTTCCAATTCATAAACAAAGCTCGGGTCGTTTAGACGGAGTTTTTCAATCGCTTCACGCAAGGCCATAAAATCTTTGGTATTGACCGGGTAAACTCCGCAAAAAACGAGCGGACTTAACTGACGATAACCGGGCAAAGGTTCGGGAGCACCGTTAACCGCATCGGTGATCGTGTCCCCGGCTTGCAACTCGCGCGGTTCGTGCACGTTGCACGTGATATAACCGACTTCGCCAGTCGACAAACCTTTGACTTTTTCCGGTCCCGGACGGAAAACGCCGACTTCTTCAATGCCGAATTCTTTGCCAGTATGCATCATCTTGATGCGCATCCCCGGTTTTAAAAAGCCATTGAAGATACGGACATAAATAATGACGCCTTTGTAAATGTCATACTTCATATCAAAAATAAAAGCCTGCAACGGTTGCGTCTCGTCACCATCGGGACAGGGAATGTATTCGACTATCTTTTCAAAAAGCGTATCGATCCCGATCCCAGCTTTGGCCGAAATCATCTGGATGTCCGATTCTTTGAAACCTAAAGCCTCGACCATCTCGGTTTTGGCGAGATTGATGTCGATATTGACGATGTCGATCTTGTTGATGACCGGCAAGATTTCGAGATTGTTATCGATGGCCAAGTAATAATTGGCGACGGTCTGCGATTCGACTCCTTGCGACGCGTCAACGACGAGCAAGGCTCCTTCGCAGGCGCGTAAGGATTTTTCCACTTCATAAGAAAAATCCACGTGACCTGGCGTGTCGATCAAATTAAAAACATAGGTCTTCCCGTCTTTGGCTTTGTAATCGATACGCACGGCTGACGCTTTGATCGTAATGCCGCGTTCGCGTTCGATGTCCATGTCATCCAAAAGCTGGTTATGAAATTTGCGTTCATCGATCGCACCAGTAAACAGCAAGAGACGGTCGGCCAAGGTCGACTTCCCGTGGTCAATGTGGGCGATGATTGAAAAATTACGAATGAGTGTCTGGTCCATATTATTTGATGTACTTAAGAAGGATGTCCGCGCTTTGCTCGGCGGTCATTCCGCTAGAGTCAATCTCGATAGCATCGTCCGCTTTTTTAAGCGGCCCTACGGAACGGCTGAAATCTTTTTGGTCACGTTCGCCGAGTTCTTGCTGCAGTTCTTTTTCGTCGACCTCTTTACCTTTTTCCCGAAGTTCTTTGATCCGGCGCTGGGCGCGCTCTTCAAATCCGGCGTCGAGATAAAATTTCTTGGTCGCATGTGGAAAAACGACCGTCCCGATATCACGGCCTTCGGCGACGACACTTTGTTTTTCGCCGATCTCGCGCTGCCACTTGACCATGATCTCGCGGACTTCTGGAGCGCGAGCAATATAAAATGTATTATTGGTGACTTCCACGGTGCGGATATCCTCGGAAACATCTTTTCCGTCAAGAAAAATATTCAATCCGCCGTCTACCGGCTTTAACTCGATCTTGGTTTTCAAAGCTAATTGCGCCAGCTGTGCCCCGTCTTCTAAATTGACTTTGTTCGTCATGGCTTTAAAGGTCAACGCTCGATACATCGCACCGGTATCTAAATAAGAAATACCAAGCTTCTGGGCTAAAATCTTGGCCACCGTGCTTTTTCCTGCACCGGCAGGTCCGTCGATGGCGATGACAACAATCCCATTGTTAGGGACGGGTTTAATTGAGGCTGTCACGTTTAGTCTTTGCACCTTTTAACACGTTAAGAAGAGTTTTTTGATCGTTCGTGCTGATCGTCTTGCGGATCAGGGAAAGATTTTTGACCACTTCATCAATGGCTTTAACCACGACGCGTTTGTTGCTGATAGCAATGTCATTCCACATCTGCGGCGACGAGGCGGCAATACGGGTCGTGTCTTTCAATCCTTGCGCGGCATATTGCAAAAATTCACTCGGCACCGTTTCCATCAAAGCAAAAGCGATCATGTGCGGCAAATGGCTGACATAACCAAGCGCTTTATCGTGTTCTTCCGGCGTCATAAACTTTACATTCGCCCCGACCTTGGCCCACAATAACTTGACCCGCTCTTTGGCCAAACGATGCGTGGTGTCCGTCGGTGTCATAATGCAAGTCGCGTTCTGAAACAATTCAGCGCTGGCGTTTTTAACCCCGTCCTTTTCCGACCCGGCCAACGGATGCGATCCGACAAAAAAAACATTGTTCGGTAAAAACTTTTGTGCAGCATGCACGACACTTTGCTTAGAACTGCCGACGTCGGTAATAATACAACCGCGACGTAAATGTGGCCCGATCGTACCGAGCATATTTTCAATGATCCCGACCGGTGCCGCCAGGATGACTAAATCCGCATTTGCCACAGCCTTGGAAACATCGTGATACCCCTGGTCGATAACGCCGTCAGTGATCGCCGCGTTTAATGTTTGCTGGCTCTGCGACACACCGACAATTTCTTTCGCAAGCTTATTCTTTCTGATCGCTTTGGCTAAAGAACCGCCGATCAAACCAACACCGATCACCGCAACTTTACGAAAAAGAGTCGGACGAAGTGAAACGATCATATCAATTATCCTTTTTTTATATTAACCCCTGCGGGTTAGACCTGGCGTGAAACGGCTTGTGCGACTAAACGTAATTCACCCATCAAAGCTTCGAATTTCTCCGGGAGCAAGGATTGCGCACCATCGGAAAGCGCTTGTTCCGGATTACCGTGAACTTCGATCATCAAACCGTCGCATCCGGCGGCGACACCGGCACGCGCCGCTGCACCGACGTAGTTCCAGTAACCGGTCCCGTGACTCGGATCGACCATCATCGGAAGATGGGTCAATTCTTTGACAACGGCGACGGCGTTGATATCGAGCGTATTACGCGTCGATGTTTCATACGTCCGGATCCCGCGCTCACATAAAATGACGTTAAAATTACCCTTGGAGAGAATGTATTCCGCTGACATCAATAACTCTTTGATTGTCGCACTCAAACCACGCTTGAGCATGACTGGCTTTTGTGTCATCCCGACTTCTTTTAAAAGCGTGAAATTCTGCATGTTGCGCGCCCCGATTTGGTAGACATCGGAATACTTCCCGATCAAAGCCACATCGCGCGGGTCCATGACTTCAGTGATGGTCGCCAGACCGGTTTCATTTCCGACGTCCTGTAAATATTTTAAACCTTCTTCTCCCAAGCCTTGAAAATCATACGGTGAGGTCCGCGGCTTGAAAGCTCCCCCGCGCAAAACACTGGCGCCAGATTTCTTGACCTGCTTAGCGACGGCCAAAAGCGAAGAGTGGTTTTCAACGGAACAGGGACCGGCCATGATGATGACTTTTTTACCGCCAATGACAGCATCACCCTTGAGCTTAATCAATGAATTTTCTTTTTTGAATTCACGCGAGACAAGTTTATACGGGGCTAAAACCGGAACAACGCTTTCAACGCCCGGAAAAACTTCCAACGGTGTGACACGAAGAACATCTTCCGGTCCGATAAAGCCAATGATGGTCCGCTCAACGCCGCGGGAAACATGAGCTTTAAGGCCAAGGGCCTCGGTTTTTCTAATTAAATGTTGCAACTGTTCTTCCGTTGCATCCGGTCTTAAAATAACGATCATTTTCCCTCCATGATTTCTATGTTTTTAAAACAACTTCTAGTGTGCGAATAAACTCCGAATTTTCAGACGGTGTGCCGATTGAAACCCGTAAATAATTTTTCAATCCCCAAAATGCCATATCACGGACGATCATCCCTTTTTTCAACAATTGCCCTGCCACAGCGGTAGAATCTTTTTTGACATCAACCAAAATAAAATTGGTCGACGTCTCACTATAGCTAAGACCCATTTTTTTCAAAGCGCGATACAACTTATTGCGTTCACTAACAACTTCACGACCAATCCGGCCATAGTATGCTTTGTCCTGCAAGCACGCGACGGCAGCGGCTTGGGCAATCGAGTTGATGTTAAACGGTTCACGTAAACGATTAAGAATCCCGATAATCTCCGGCGTCGCCATTCCGTAACCGATCCGCAATCCCGCCAAACCATACATCTTCGAGAAAGTCCGTGTGACGACGACATTCGTATAGGTCTTCATTAGTTTGATCGAATCCGGATAACTCTTGTCGCTGACAAATTCAAAATACGCTTCATCAATAAAAACAAGAATGTCGGATCGCACACTTTTCAAAAAACTCACCAACTCTTTTTCCGTAACAAACGTTCCGGCCGGATTATCAGGATTGCCGACAAAAATAATTTTAGTTTTCGGCGTGACGACGGCCGCCATGCCTTTTAAATCGTAACGAAATTCTTTGAGCGGGACTTCTTTAATAACCGCCCCTTCCAAACGAGCGGCAATGTCATAGATCAAAAACGACGGCTTGGCGATCACAACCTCATCGCCTTCGCTGATAAACGCGCGGATGGCCATGACAATAATTTCATCAGAACCGTTTCCGAAAATCAAACTGTCGGCATCCACGGAAAGATATTTGGCGAGCGCCTGGCGTAAATAAAAACAACCCCCATCGGGATAACGATTGACCGACTTGGCTTCCTGAAACATGGCTTTGAGGACCTTCGGCGAGGGACCATACGGATTTTCGTTCGAGGCAAGCTTGGTGACTTTTTTTAATTTAAGCTCGCGTTTGACCTCATCGATGGGTTTCCCCGGGCGGTAAGGCTCAACATCAAAAATTCTTTTTTTTGCAATGTGCTTCACAACTATTCCATGACCGGGTATGAACCCAGGATCTTTAAATATTTACACATATCTTCTAATTGCTCCAGTGCACGCTTGACGTGTTTATCCTGAACATGACCTTCAAGATCAACGAAGAAATAATAATCCCAAGCTTTCTTTTTTGACGGACGAGATTCGATCTTAGTGAGATTGATGTGATTCTTATAAAACGGTTCCAACATCCAGTACAAAGCACCGGATTTGTCCTTGATCGAAAACATGATGGACGTGCGGTCTTTTCCCGTCGGAGCAGCGCCTTCCGGTCCGATGACCAAAAAACGCGTGGTGTTGTGCGCAAGGTCATGAATCCCCGATGCCAGTGATTTCAAACCATTGTTTTCGCCAGCTTTGATCGACGCAATCGCGGCCGCATTCTTTTCTCTCGCGGCGATTTCCGCGGCTTCCGTCGTGGAAGCAACAACCACCTGCTTTACATTCGGTAAATTCCGGGTTAACCAATAACGACATTGTTCAAAAACCTGCCAGTTGGAATAAACTTTCACGATTTTGTTCTTTGCGACTTTCGAAAGCAAATTATGGCTGATTTCCATCAATTCCTGACGGCAGATCTTTAATTCCGAATCCACCAAAAGATCAATGGTCCAGGTGACAGCGCCTTCCGTCGAATTCTCAACCGGAACAACACCGTAATTCGCATCTCCGCTCTCAACACTTTGAAAAACTTCCGGAATAGCTTTGCAGGATTGATAGTTAACCTGTTGGCCGAAAATCCGTTGCGCGGCTTCAAAAGTATAAGCACCTGTCTGTCCAAGTGCGGCGATGGTCAACGGTTTTTCCAACGCCAACGAAGCCGACATGATTTCGCGATAAATCGCCTGGATCCCGGCCGCCGGTAACTTTCCTTTGCACAGGGCTTTGACGCGATCGAGCACTTGTTTTTCCCGGCCTGGAGAATAAATCCCTTTATTGGTCTTGATCTTTTCTTTCCCGATCGCCAGACTGATGTCCGCTCTTTGATTCAAAAGCGCAACGATCTTTTCGTCGATCGCATCAATCTTCTGACGGTGTTGTTGCAAACTCATATTTTTTCTTTATCCTCTGTCATTGCGGTCGCAGAATCTTCATCAGCTTCAGCGCTTTCTTCGGCCACAATCTCACTTAAGCGTGACATCGAAATGGTTTCATCCTTAACCGTCATATCTCCGCGGTGAATTTCGTCTAGGGCTTCTTTTAAAACTTCCGGTTGCTCGGGAGCGGAAGCCACAGAATTTTCTTCTTGCGGCAAAATATCGGCAACATTACGACGGGCCGCTTCAATATGTTCTTCGATCTGTTCCGATGTTTCCGTCGTAGCTTCAATTGACTCTACTTCCGGATCAGCTTTCGCGGCTTCGGCTTCGGCAACATCCAGCGCACGACTGGCGGCAAAATTCGATTGTTCCTGGGCGACCGGCGCGCTTTCCGACTCAACAGCAGCTGTCTGTTCCGCATTGGCTAAGAGTAAGGAAACATCTTCTAACTTCGGAAGATCGCGCAATGATTTAAGACCAAAATATTCTAAGAATAATTTTGATGTGCCGTACAAGTAGGGACGGCCAGCAACGTCTTTTTTGCCGACGATCTTGATCAAACCTTTATTCAAGAGATGTAAAGCAACACCGTCGGAGTTGACACCGCGCACCACTTCAATATCGGCACGAGAAACGGGTTGTTTGTAAGCGACGATAGCCAGTGCTTCCAACGCCGGGCGCGACAATTTTTCTTTGACTTTGGTTTTTAAGAAACTACGGACATAGGAAACGTAATGCGGACTAGACAGCATTTGGTAACCGCCGGCGACTTCGACAATCACCATGCCGCGCTGCTTGGCTTCATATTCTTCCTGCAATTCGGCAACCAGTTTTTTAACATCGACGGCGCCGACACTTTCCTGCATGACTTCCGCGATGTGCTCCAAGAGGACCGGCTTTTCGCTGATAAAAAGGAGCGCTTCGATTGCACCCTTCAAATATTCCTGAGCTGAAGTATCCATTTCCATTAGCCATTCATCCTTTGTTTATAAATTTCATTCAGAAGTTCTTCCGCTGATGAAATTTCCGTATTACGCAGCAAAGCTTTTTCGATCATCTCCTGGCCCTCGTGTTTCTTGTACTGCAATTGCAAAAGGACTAAGAGCGCTTCTTCCGCCCAGCTAGCGGCTTGCAGCTTAGGCACCGTCGGAACACTGTGGTCGCGAATCAAACCGAATTTACCGACCTTATTTTGCAGCTTGGCGATGATTTCTTTGGCTTTTTGCGGACCGATGCCGGGCAAAGTCTTTAAAAAATTCACATCTCCTTCGCTGATCGCTCGCGAAATGTCCGAGAACGGTTTGTTCAAGGCCTTGACGGCAGCGCGCGGACCGATGCCAGACACTGTGATAATCAATAAAAAGAAATCCCGCTCAACTTCATTTAAAAATCCAACCAGAACCGGGACACCGCTACTTTGATTCATTTGCAAGTAGTGGTACGTGATGAGCGTCACGTTCCCTTTGTCATCTTTGTGCTGGTCGAGGTGGTACAAAATCGGGGCCGGGACCAATATTTCGTAAGAAATCCCGCCCACATTGAGCACAACCGCAATGTCATTTTGTGATACGATGTGGCCGTTAATTTTCGCTATCATGATTCGTCGTGCAACTCTTCTGCTGCCTCACACGAGGAATCATCCTGAGCGAGAGCCGCATAGGATCCCTCGGGAGCAACGTGCGAAGGATCAAACTGCAATAGTTTAGCTGAACAAACAGCCTTAAGCAATCGGTTCTGCCGAATTTTGTCTCCGAACTTAATACCGCTCCAGATGCGAGTGTCCTAAAGCCAACGCCAAAGCGTCACTGGCATCGAGCGTTAATTTTTCAGCTTTAATTTTCAAAATATGCGCGACAACCGCCCGGGTCTGCTCTTTGGTGGCACTGCCGTTTCCAACGAGTGCTTTGCGGATCCGTTTAACGCTCTGCTCAACAAGAGCAATCTTACGATGCGCACAAACCAGGCAAATCACACCGCGCGCGTGGCCTAAAATACACGCCGTGGTCGGATGTTTATAGTGCGCATAAAGCTTTTCTAAGATCATCACTTCCGGAGAATGCTCGGCGACGATCGCATCCAAGTTCTTGTAAATGGTACTAATTTTCTCTGGGAGAGTCCCGCGGGCCGAAGGTTCAATGGTACCGGTCTCAAGCAAGCGGACCGATTGCAACGTGCCGATCACCTCAATCACTCCGTAACCAGTGGCTTTCAAACCCGGGTCGACGCCCAGAATTCTCATTTTATTCTTCCGATTCTGCCGCTTTTGCCATGTCTTCTTCGGAAATATCAAAATTCGCGTGCACCTGCTGAATGTCTTCGTGTTCTTCAAGCGCTTCCATTAGGCCTAACAATTGTTTTGCATCGGTTCCGGTAGCTTTAACATACGCATTTGGGACCTTTGTCAATTCAGCCGTATCGATGGGAATATTCTTTTCCATGACCGCCGCTTTAACCGCTTCAAGATTGGCCGGGTCACAGGTGATTTCAAAATAACTGCCTTCGGTCTTAATATCGTCGGCACCGGCTTCCAAGGTGATTTCCATCAATTGTTCTTCGGTGGTCTTGTTTGTTTCAACGGAAATAAAACCTTTCGAGGCAAACATCCAGGCCGTGCTTCCCGCGCCGGCCAGGCTGCCGTTTTTCTTAGAAAGAATATTGCGAACTTCTGCCGTCGTGCGGTTCTTGTTGTCGGTCAAACCTTCGATCAACATCGCGACCCCGCCCGGACCGTAAGCGTCAAAGATAACATCTTCATAAACGACACCGGGAAGTTCGCCGGTCCCTTTTTTGACAGCGTTTTCAACGTTGATGTTAGGCATATTCAAAAAACGTGCGCGCGCAATCGCCGTACGCAAACGCGGATTGGTGTTAACATCGCCGCCGCTGGCTCTGGCCGCTGCGGTAATTTCTCTGGTGACCTTAGTGAATGCCGCACCGCGCTTCTTGTCGGTAATCGCTTTTTTATGCTTAATACTAGCCCACTTTGAATGACCTGACATTTAAAACCTCCATGAATGACATTATATTGTGTTAAATTCACGGTCGGGTCCTGTCGCTTCGGACCCTTCACGTGCTCACTTTGTTGCGCTCGTGAAGGGGACCCCCTCCGCGCCACCCGACTGACATTATTCAACAGGCCAATAAGCCGGGTTATGTAATCTCGATAGTATTTAGGCGAGATGTGGTTATTCAACTTACTTGGAAGGTCGCCCTTCCAACTCTTGCAGCCTACCCGAAGCTGATAACGGATGGGTCACCCGTGTCCCCCCTGCGGGAGACTGTCGCTTCCTATTTGGCCTTGCTCCCTGCAGAGATTGCTCGTTTCACTTTCCTCTTGCTTCCTTCTTAAAGATAGGCAAGGGGAACATCGTCACTGTAGCTCTAATCTTCTCGTAACTTCCTCTTTCAAGGAAAGTTGCGAGAAGCCAGAATTACCTGGCTGCATTACCCTGTGGAGCCCGGACTTTCCTCCCCGAAGATGGACTTCGAGGCAACCACTTTGACCTGTTGAAAATCTTTTTTAACTTTTTCAATCGCTAATTTAGCGAGCCGGTCGGCATCCTTATTCTGTTCCCTCGGAACGCATTTGATTTCGACCGATTTAATTTTGCGCGATAACTCACGAACTTGCGCGACTAGCAATAACAGCGCATCATTTTTGACTTTATAACTACCGGTCAGCTGGTAATACATCAATTCACTATCGGTATTAATAAAAACTTTGGTCGCGCCGCGCCGGATTGATTCTTCTAAGGCTTCGATGGCCGCCTTGTATTCGGCAACATTATTGGTCGCATCGCCGATACTTTTCGAAATCTCAATAACGATCTGTCCGCCTTCTCTAATCACAACACCGATACCGGCTGGCCCGGGATTGCCGCTGGCCCCGCCGTCGGTAAAAATCTCAAAAATTTTCTCGCTCATAAAAACCTTCGGGTTGATTTTGCCGATAGGCAAAATCAAGTCAAGTCTTCTTCCAAATAAATGATGCGCGCGCAAGTCTCGCAGTAAACCAATTCTTTGTTCATCTTAATCTGATTTGCGACTTGGGCAGGAACATTCATATAACATCCGCCGCAAACACCTCTGAGCACAGGAACGATCGCCAAACCATCGGTATGCTGCAAAACGCGTTCATACCGAAAGAGGATTGTTTTGGGGACCGCCGGAGCAATCGCGGTCCGCTGCACCTCTAAAACTCTAGCTTTATCTTCCAAAATCTTAACCGAATCATCAATCACTTTTTTTTCAGAAAGGTATTTCTTTTCTTCTTCGGCAACAACGGTCTTTTCTTTATCAACCGAAATCTTGATGGCGTCCATGGCATCATACGAGTTGATAAGCTTTTCCTCGACGATAGATTTGTCGGCTTTGATATTCTCGATTTCGCTTAATTTCGCCGTATACTCTTTATTTGTTTTTAAAAGTGATAGTTGTGCATTGAATTTAGCGATTACATCATCAAAACTTTTGACATCGCCTTCCAAACCTTTATGGGTCGCTTGCAAATTCTTGTACTGATCCTCGAGAGACTTTAAATTGGCTTTTTTATTTTCAAATTCTTGCTTGAGGTTAGCCAAATATAGAGGTTTTTCGCGTAAATCCCGTTTGTAGGTAAAAATCTCTGCGTCTAATTTCTGAAGCTCGATGAGCTTTCTGATTTGATCTTTGATCGAGAGCGTTTCAACCACGGGCTTAAGCCTTTCTTTAAAGTATTGAATGAAAAATGGACTCAAGTGGGCTCGAACCACCGACCTCTGCCATGTGAGGGCAGCGCTCTAACCAACTGAGCTATGAGTCCTAAACAATGTACATCAATGATTCGCTGTCGCGAAGCACTCTCCTCTGACGAGGACCAGTAACCAGTTGAGCTATGCACCCTAAAATTTGTTCCGAAGTGGACTCTGGGCCCACCTGGACTCGAACCAGGGACCAAGGGATTATGAGTCCCCTGCTCTAACCGACTGAGCTATAGGCCCGAAAAGATTGTCTACAATATCATAATAGGTAGGAAGTTTCAATAAAACTAATCATCAACAATCTTAATCGTGACCTTACCAGTAGGGCGCAGACCCTTGACATTGAGTTGGTAAATCCCTCGAATTTCAACATCTTGCGCTCTTTTATAACCTTCCCCACTAAAATCGATAGCCAAAGCCTCACCGACATGCAAAATGGTTTTATCACCCACGTGCGTCCTTGGCCCTATGATGGTTTGACCACCCTGATTCTTCCTTTGACGGCGCAAAAGCTCGCGCATCTGCGCTCTTTGAGCTGCCTGCTGGGCTCTATCCTGACGAGCTTTTTCTCTGGGCGAAAGGACTTGCGCCTCTCCGAATTGTGTTCCCCAAACACTACGATTAAGGGTAAAGAACAATGTTTCTTTACCTAAACTTTTAACCAGAATATTGTGTTCCGAGGTATTAATCAAGACGACTTTAAAATAAATGGGTTTATTAACCTTGAAAGATTTTTCTTCAGCAATAATCATGAACCTCAGTGGCATGAATTGTTGTTGATAATCAACCAACTCTTCAGCATATTCTTCAAGAATGGATTGAATATTAAATTGCCGGCGTAAAGGATGCTTAACGACATAACCGGAAAACTGCAAATTCAGTAAAGGCAAAGCATAGTCAAAATAGCCTTGGTCGGCCATGGCTTTTGCGGTGGGAGTTTTTAAAGGTTCGACGTCAATCTTAAAAATAAAAGGATATGTTTCACTGCGGGAAGGGACTTCGGTTTCATAATGCAGGCTTAAAAAACCGCCGGGACTCATCGTCAGACATTTTTCATCAAACGCGGCCAGTTCTTTGTATTTTTCTTTGGATGCAATAATTCGATCGTAAATTTTTTTAATCACTTCGTTGATGATCTGAGCAGCCGGCTTAACGTCACTGATATCCTGAACATCCGGAGTATTATTTTCGTCATCGGCATCTTCAGCAATTGAGGTGGGGATGACTGCGTTTTGAGAACTCGCCGTCGGAGCCTGGGACATCGGTACGACGTCCTGGGCATAAGCTGACCCATAAATTAAGCCGGCCAAAAACAACAGTAAAAAGATTGTGCGGATTTTTTTCATAGTTAAACCTGAGGCCCATAATACCACAAGATAAAAGCCCTGCAACATTGCAGGGCTTTTATCTGAGCTCGGCATGGATCGGCCGAAGAATTTCCTCATTACGAGTTGCTTTCCGCTTCGCGCAACGACATATCAATGAAAGACTTGATACGACGGGAACGACTCGGATGACGGAGCTTGCGTAACGCCTTTGATTCGATTTGGCGCACACGTTCTCGCGTAACGTTAAACTCGCTACCGACTTCTTCCAAAGTACGGCTGGTACCATCGTGGATACCAAAACGAAGTTCAAGAATTTTACGTTCGCGTTCATCGAGTGTTTGCAAGACAGCGCCAATTTCTTCCTTCAACATCGAATGCAATGTGGCGTTAGCTGGGGACACCGCTTTTTTATCTTCGATAAAGTCCCCGAAGTTGGTATCGCCTTCATCACCGATCGGTGTTTGCAAGGAAATCGGGACCTGAGAAATCTTTAAGATTTCTTTCACTTTACCGACGGGAATACGCATTTGCTTAGCAATTTCCTGCGCGGTCGGTTCGCGTCCGCTTTCCTGCACAAATTGACGAGACACGCGAATGATCTTGTTGATCGTTTCTGTCATATGGACCGGAATACGGATCGTTCTGGCCTGGTCCGCGATCGAACGCGTAATAGCCTGACGGATCCACCATGTCGCATACGTGGAAAATTTATACCCGCGTTTGTACTCAAATTTCTCAACAGCGCGGATCAAACCCATATTTCCTTCCTGGATCAAATCCAAGAATGAAAGGCCGCGGTTAATATATTTCTTGGCGATACTGACCACCAAGCGCAAGTTCGCCTCAACCAAAAGTTTCTTGGCTTTGTTGAATTTCGCCTGACGGATCTTAATAACGCGTAATTGTTCTTTGATCTTCGCGAGCGGATCAGAAAGGTCTTTCATGATCTGCTTCTTCTCTTTGCCAAGGGCAGCGACATCCGCAACACCGCGGCGTCCTTTGAGGGAATGATCGATTCTTTCAATGCGTTCGACCCAGGTCGCAATCTGGACAATAATATCTTCGTTGAACGCAGCGGTCAATTTAAATTCCGCAAGCGTTATCGCAGATGCAACGGTCCCGACGCGGCTGGTACGCACTTTTTTGATAATGCGGTTCAAGTCACGGATCAATTTTGGACGACGTTCCAATTCATCTTTAACAACATCTTCGACATTGACTTCGCCGTTTAAAACTTTATTGATCATTTCTAAAGCGGATTTACGAGCGTACGACGTCATGAATAACGCTTCCGCTAATCTTTGTTCCGCTTCTTCAATACGCTTGGCCAACGTGATTTCTTCTTCACGGGTCAAGAGCGAAATGGAACCCATCTGCTTTAAGTACATTTTGACCGGATCGTCGAGCGGAATAAATTTGTCCGCGTAATCAACTTCCTCGCGCACTGGTTCTTCGACGGGGCGGGCCGGAGCATCCTCATCGGTCTCCGCATCATCATCAGAGGCCGCAGGCGTCCCTTCTTCAAAATCATCGTCGGATTCAAGAACCTTGATGTTCTTTCCGTCAAGGATCTCAAAAACCTTATCGATTTCTTCTGAAGAGTCGATCTTGTCGGAAAGAGTTTCGTTGACTTCGTCATAAGTCAAGAAGCCCTTCTTTTTCCCGAGGGCGATCAACTTATCGATATCGGCTTTTAATTCTTTTGTTTGCATTTATGACCCCTTAATTAACTGGTTAAAAGCAATCGTTAAATCTTCAAGGGCTTTGTCGTCGCTGTTATTGCGGGCGATTTCCATCTGCCGCAATATCTCCTGGCGCCTCATCTTCATATTTTCCTGGCGCAGTCGCAAAGTACAATCACGATAAATCTTGTGTCTGTCCCCCGCGATGGAGTCTTCCGACGCAACTATCCCAGTAATCGTGTCAAGTATCGCTTGTTCTTCAAAACAACCCAAAAGGGCTGTCGGTGTCGGTTCATGACCATTGTCAAACATCTCGAAAATCTTAGCAACAATATCACGAACCTGCTGGTTTTGCAAATCCGCCAGCGTAATATCGCGGCGGCTTAAAGGGACAAAATCTTTTTCCTCGAGCATCAATCGCAAAAGATTGCGTTCTACCGGACGAATCGGCTGTAGTACAATTTTGGCCGGGACTTCCGTGCCCGCCGGTCGCATCGTGGTCGGCTTGATCTTTTTCATTTCCAGCGACAGGGCCTGCGGTTCCACCATCAAGACCTGCGCCAGTTTTTTCAAATATTCGGCTTGGACAATCGCATTTTCAAATTTCGCAATCGTCGTCAACATTTCACCGGCGATTTTAGCATTCGCTTCAACCGTTCCCGAAGGATACTGTTTCTTTAAAAATTTAATTTTGAAATCAAATAACGATTGGGCGTTAGCAACAGCCTTCTTAAAATCTTCTGCGCCGAATTTTCTGACAAATGAATCCGGGTCTTCTCCATCTGGTAATGCCGCGACCTTGACTGCCATACCTTCTTCAACGAGCAAATCTAAACTGCGGATCATAGCGGATTGTCCGGCCGGATCAGCATCGAAAAGCATCACCACATTTTTCGTGTATCGCCGAATAAGCCTGATCTGCTCAACGGTCAATGCAGTCCCCAACGAGGCCACAATATTTTCAAAACCTGCTGCAAACGGCGTAATAAAATCCATGTAGCCTTCAACCACCACCACCATATCCTGACGACTGATCGAATCTTTGGCCCAATTGAGGCCATAAAGATATTGACCTTTGGTGTAGAGCGGGGTTTCCGGTGAATTAATGTACTTGGCCGGATTGTCTTTATCCAATGACCGCGCACCAAAAGCCACCACTTCCGAACGGGCATTGAATATAGGAAAAATCACACGTTCGCGAAACCGGTCGTAATGTCCGCTGCCCTGGTTCTTGGCAATGGCTAATCCGGCTTTTTCTAAAAATCCGGCACTCAAATTTTGTGCACGTAAAACCTTAAATAAACCGTCCCAGTCGTCGAGGGCCAAACCTAATTGAAACTTGATGGCATCATCGAGGCTGAGGCCGCGATTCTTAAGATAATCACGGGCCGATTTTGCTAAATCACTTTTATCAGAGATCAAATTTTGGTGGTACTGTTTTGCGGCCACATCGTTGACTCTTACAATCTGCTGGCGAAGTTCGTGTGCAGGATTGTTCTGTGTTTCATTTTCGGGGATCTGGACGCCGGTTTTTTCCGCCAAATATCTTAACGCTTCGGGGAACTCCATGCGTTCCTGCTTCATAATGAAGCTGACCACATTGCCGCCGACTCCACAGCCGAAGCAGTGAAAAATCTGCTTATCGGGATTGACAACGAACGAAGGCGTTTTTTCGTGATGAAACGGACACGGCGCCTTAAAATTCCGTCCTGCCTGCTTGAGCGGAATGTAACCCGCAATGATCTCAACGATATTTGCGCGATCTAAAATCTGGGTAATAATTTCTTGTGCAATCAGTCCCATGGGGAAATCCGTTATTTTTCTACGTTTTCAAAAGCTTTCTGATTGAAGGGTTCGTCAGGAAAAAACGGGACGATCAGCTTCTTATAGGTGGCTTTATAAACATTAGGGGAAAGATCGTAAAGATAATGTCCGCTGATGGAATGCTTAACGAACTTGTTTAGCGTCGAGTTCCCGAATTGAAGCATGCCAAAAAACAAAAGGCTGCAAATCAAGAGTGAGGTGAAAAACGCGACAAGCCCGCCGCCCCACTGACTAAAACCCGCTTTCGCCTCGACCTTCAGGATCAAAAGCCAACCCTGCCCAACAAGTCGAAATAACAATATGATAAAAATCGTGATGATGATAAAGCTGGCGATTTCGCCTAGCGCCAAGGGTAAAGCTATAAAATGTTGCAAAAATTCCGCTGCCCGGACGTAAAAATGCAGCGAAATAACGGTTGCAAAACCGGCTCCAAAGACTTTAAAAATTTCAACCACGAAACCGTTAATGGCTCCACGGTAGACCATCGCAATGATCACAATGATCATTAGCAAATCAAGCCAATTCAAACTTGTCAAAACATTCTCAGGCATTTTTCAATTTTCAATTCGGAACTTTTAGAGTATAGCATATTTTTTGCCCCTGTCAAGGAAACGCTCCGATGGTCCCAAAGGATACAAAAATGCTGTAAGTATTTGAAAACAATAAATTTACAAAAGAGGCCAAAAACTATTCACAAAGTATTCTGACCTTATGCTGCAATGCATAGTTCGTACACAAATCAATGCCACATCAAAGATTAAACTTCGGCAGGCCTGTCCACTGTGGTTTTACACAGAAGCGGAAACTTCTTGGGCTTCCGGGGCTTTTTCCTGGTCCTTAAACTTCACAGACACCAGTTTAGAGACGCCGGTTTCCTGCATCGTGACACCGTACATGACATCAGCCACCGCCATGGTCTTTTTATTGTGGGTAATCACGATAAACTGAGCGATCTTGGCGAAATCTTTGAGCAAATAACCGAAACGCCCGACATTCGATTCGTCAAGCGCGGCATCAATTTCGTCGAGGACGCAGAAGGGGCTGGGGTTGACCTTGAAAACGCCGAAAATGAGCGCAATCGCGGTCAAAGATTTTTCCCCACCGGAGAGCAAAGAAATATTCTGCAATTTCTTGCCCGGAGGACGAGCAATGATTTCGATACCGGACTCCAAAACATTTTCCGGGTCAAGAAGGACCAACTGCGCTTCACCGCCGCCAAAAAGCATGCGGTAATAAATACGAAACTCTTCACTGACCTTCGTGAAGGTGTCCATAAACATTTGGCGGGTCTGGCGATTGATCTTGGTAATGGTTTGATGCAATGAATCTTTCGCCGTGAGCAAATCGCTTTGCTGCTTGGTCAAATATTCAAAACGTTCTTTGAGCTGATCAAACTCTTCGATAGCGACGAGGTTGACCGAACCGAACGAATCGCAGCGCTTACGAAGACGGTCGATGGCCACACTCAATTCGCCCATATCAAGATTTTCTGAAACTTCAACCATTGTCGCAGGAGCTTCGGCTTGCGGTGCTGTTTCACCTTCCGCCGACACAGCCGCAACGGTTTCCGGAACATAAGTATCGATGTCGATTTTATAAGACTGCAGCAAGCGGTCGCGGATCGCTTTTTCCTGAAACGCAATTTCTTGAACTTGCATTTCTTCTTGATGAAGACTGGTTTTCATTGCTTCAATCTGCTGATTATAAGACGCGATGTTAGCACGCACACTGTTCAAGCGCGCAGAGGCTTCTTCTTTTTGGCGGATATGGCCGGACAAAACACCGGTCAAAGATTTCTTTTCTTCTTTGAGCAATTCGATCTTTTCCTGCAAAACTTCTATCTCGCGGACATAATTATCATTTTTACAGTCGAGCTCTTGCGCTTCCACAACAATGCGCGACAACTCAGTACGGGCGGAATCAAGCGTTTCCTGCAACATGGCAACTTTTTCAGCGTGTCCGGCCTTGGTCGCTTCCATCGAAGCGATTTCGGTTTCGGCTTGGGCAATTAAAAGCGCCATCTGTTCGCGTTCATTCGCTTTAGCGGTAATCGCATCCTGATTCTCACGGATTTTAATCTGGCTAATTGAAAGATCCTGATTAAGTGTATCTAACTGCACAATCAAATCATCTTCCGTAATTTTCAATGTCGACAAGGAAAGAGTCACCTCATCAAATTCTGACTTCACGATGGCCAACTCTTCATTGAGTTTATTGGCTTCGCCGCTGACATCGTTCTTTTGCGCCTGGAAGATTGAAAAACTTTTTTCCTGTTCCTGAATATCAAAATTTGTCTTCTTGACCGCCAATTCCTGCTCGGCGACCTTGCTCATAATTTCGCCTTGTTCAACGATTTTGGCTTCGATCTGCACGCCAAGCTCATCAATATGACTGGAAATTTGCTGCGGATCAAGTTCAATAAATTTCGCTTCGCAAATGACTTCGTACAACGGGCGTCCGTCGGCAGCTAAGCTTCCGCCGAGGACTTTGGCGCGCTCCAGATCCATTTCCAAAACTTCTTTGACCTTTCCGATCAAACCGCTGTGGTGCTCCATCGGCTTACTGGTCGTAATAATACGGCCTTCGATGATCGGATCGGGAATACCCTGATATTGGACGGTGAGTTTTTCGATAAATTCTTTTTGCGATTTTAAAAAGAGACGTTTCTTCTCGAGTTCATCGATACTGACTTCCAACTCCTTGAACTGGGTTTGTGTTTGCGTCAAAGCTCCGGTGTTGCTGGCCAAAATCGCATTTAATTCTTCCAAATGCTGTGACGAAAAAACGATCTGCTGCGAAATCGATTGCAACTTCAGATCAATTTCTTGTTTTTCGCCAAAGACCTTGGTGTTTTCCATTTCCAAACGGCGCTTGCGGGCCAAACTCCCCTGCACGTCTTTCATCACGTCGGTGAGTTTATTTTTGATATGAACCTGGCTGGAGGTGATCGCTAAAATTTTTTCTTCTTCGGTGCGGATAATGCCCTGAGAGGCCAGCACGGTTTCGGCTAAAGCGCTCAAAGCGGCGCGATGCGCTTCACAAACTTCGCGGTTCTTGGCAATGACTTCCTCGACGGATGCCAGAACCTGATTGGCTTCGGCGATTTTCTCGTCCTGCAAACGCGCACGTTCGCTCAAGGCCACTTTATTTTCTTCCAAGCGTTTTAATGTTTGATCAATGTTCGCGAGGCGTTCTTCATTGAAACCGATCTGGCGATTGTTAATATCGATCTGTCCGTCGAGCTTGATCTCGTCGGCGGTGACTTGATTGATGCTGTCTTCTAATTCTTCCAATAAACTGCCCTGATGTTCGAGCAGATCGTTGAATTGCGCGATCTCGTCGTTTAATGCGGATTCTTTATTTTTATATTCGGCAAGACGGGAAAGAATTTCTTCACGCTGGCCAATGGCCATCTTGAGTTGAACACGCGCCATCTGCACTTCTAAATTCTTAAGACGGACAAATTCATCTTTATATTTGCGGGCTTTACTCGCCTGGCGCTCCAACGAAGAAATCTGGCGCTTGACTTCGACGACGATGTCGTTGATACGCAAAAGATTCTGGTCGGTGTCGGCCAATTTGCTCAACGCTTCTTTGCGTTTGGCTTTGTATTTCGTAATACCGGAAGCCTCGTCAAGAATAATGCGGCGTTCTTCCGGCTTGGCACTCACGACCAAGTCGACCTTACCCTGCTGGACTAAAGAGTAAGCTTCGGCGCCGATCCCGGTACCCATAAAAAGTTCGTTGATGTCCTTAAGACGAACGGCGGTTTTATTAAGCAGATATTCGCTTTCGCCCGAACGAAACAAACGGCGAGTGACGGTAACTTCATTATAATCAATCGGCAGCATGCGGGTTTCATTCGAGAAGGTCAAACTGACTTCCGCAAAGCCAAGTCCGTGTTTCTTGTCGGTCCCGCTAAAAATAACATCTTCCATCGCCGAACCGCGCAATTCTTTAACGCTTTGTTCGCCAAGGACCCAGCGGATCGAATCGAAAACGTTACTTTTGCCGCAGCCGTTTGGCCCGACGACAGCCGTGATACCCGGCTCAAAATTAAAGGTGGTTTTATCAGCGAAGGACTTAAAGCCAAAGATTTCTAGTCGTTTAAAATACACGGACACCTCAGATTGGTGGGTAGATTAAATTTTTTTATTTTTTACAAGGATTTCAGTGACAATGGTGATGGTTGCATCGAGATCGGTGAATTTGGCCAACTTATCTTCGGGGATGACGATACGATACTTCTTTTCAATACCGGCTAAGATCTCTAAAGCCATCATAGAATCCATGCCTAAATCTTTGACAAACTTAGCGGAAAGGTCTAACTGGTCCGGTTCCGTTTCGAGAATTTCAGCGACGAGCGAGCGCATGTCCTGTTCGACATTGATACCTTTACTAGATTCTCCCATGGACTCCCTTTCAGACGAAAAAACATCCTTTTACATACAAAAGTAATGTAGTTAACACGGCGTCCTTTGTCAATATGATTTTCGTGAATTTTAGCGGTTTTAAACAAATTTTTTACGCTTTTGGCCAAGAAAGCGCTTTCACAAATTCTTCCTTTCTTCATTGCGAAGCGGTCAATCATCACATATATTTGATGTAAGCCTTAAATAGCTTTGTTACCTTTTCAAGCAATTCCGTCGTAAAGGTATTTTATGAAAAAACTGCTCTCACATATTTTAGCCTTGGCATTTCTTTTCTCACCAGCAACCGCTTTGCTGGCCGCAGAAAAGCTTGAAATGACTTCGTATTACCCTGCCCCATCAGGAATTTACAGCTCCATCCTTCTTGCTCCGCAAGTTGCGCTGGCGTCCAGTAACTGCGATCTTGGAACACTTTATGCCAACTCCGGTGACAGCAGCAAAATTTACTACTGTGGGCCTGGCCAAATCACTCCGTTACCAGAATTCCTTCCTTTAGCTGGAACCTGGACCCTCAACGTTAATAATCTTTATCTGACCGATACCTCAACTCCCGAAAACAAAAAAGTCGCGATAGGTACGGAAACAGCGATATTTAAATTAACGCTAGTTGGCGATGGAGGAATCCTTTCTGATCACTTAACAGGAACTTTTTCAACTCTCCCTGTTTCCGGGGCAGGAACGCGATTAATGTGGTATCCCGCAAAAGGAGCCTTCCGCGCCGGATACGCATCGGGCACCGAATGGGACGATGCCAACATCGGAGCCAATTCCGTGGCCATGGGATCAGGAAACAAAGCGGCCAGCAATGCGGCAACAATTTGGGGTGGGAAAAACAACATGGCCAATATTCCCCTAACATTTGACCCCACTGTTGCTCAAGTCGCTGTTATTGCGGGGGGGGAAAGCAATACTACCAACGGGAGCTTTGATCAAATCCTCGGCGGAGCAAATAACAGCGCGATGGATGGGTCTCGTGTTTCCGGGTCAAGTAATTCCGCTAAAAATTACTCCATGATCGGTGGCGGGGCTCTGAACTCAACCACGATTGCTCAATACTCAACAATCTTAGGTGGCTATCAAAATTCAACCACATCATCATATTCCTCCCTCTCCGGAAGCGGAAATCTTATCGGAGGTGCCCCGGGCTATGACTTTGACACAATTTCCGGAGGGAGCGCAAATACCATCCCCGGCGATTCCGCGAACAGTACAATATCGGGCGGCCAACAAAACAGTATTCGGGATAATTATTCTTCTTATTCTACCATTAGCGGAGGTAGCGGGAATACTATTAGTGGCGGGACTTGCACCATATCGGGAGGAAAAAATAATTCAATCCTGAGTTCAGCACAAAGTGCAACAATCAGCGGGGGAGAAAGCAATACCGCCGCACGCGACTATTCATCCGTTGGTGGAGGTTTTACAAATAACGCAACCGGACTTTACTCAACCATTGTCGGCGGGAGTTCTAATTCGATCAGTGTTGACCGGGGTGCCATTATCCTTGGAGGAGGAAATAACACCACCGCCGCAGATTATTCGCTCGTTGCTGGCCGACAGATGAATCTTGCGGCAACGGCAAATAACTCATTTGTCTGGGGTAATTCCTCCGTCGCGCTTGGAACTCCCATCGCAGCACCGAACACCTTTCTGATTTATAGTGGGAATATGGGTATTCGCGATATCACGCCGGCGGCTAAGCTTGAGCTCAATGGCAATGGTTCTACCGAGGACTATCTCGCGGTCACGAGCAGCACAACTAGCGCACCCGGGGATATCTTTATCATTAAAAGCAATGGCCGATTGGGCGCTGGGCAGGTCAATCCACAATACCCACTAGAATTCGGTAATGGTGCGTATGTAACTGCCACTGGAAACTTCGTCAACGCCTCCAGCCGAACATATAAAGAGAACATTTTCGATTTAACGCTCTCAGCGGCCATGGATACTTTTACAAAGCTCACTCCGGTCCAATACAATTACAAGAAAGAAAATAAAGAACAATATGTCGGATTCATAGCAGACGATGTCCCCGACTTGGTCTCTGACCAAAACCGTAAAGGGCTCGCCCCCATGGACATTGCTGCGGTTTTAACAACGGTCGTTTCTCACCAACAAAAAATTTTAAACCAGCAAAAACAAGAGACAGAAGTATTACTCAAAGAAATCAGCGAATTAAAAAGAAGAATAAAATGAAAAATTTTAAAAAATATATTTTTTGCTTAGCCGTGGCAGGCATGCTCGTCTTTCCTAAGGATGTTAAAGCTGGGGATATGACGATGTCGACTTATTATCCCTCTCTATCTGGCGAGTATCTTAAACTACGCCTTTACCCTCGCAGCAGCGATTTAACCGGTAGCTGTGTGGCAGGAAGTCTATACATCAATTCAACGAACAATCTTCAATTTTGTCAATCAACTAATACCTGGGGGACTATTGACGATTCTTGGACGCAAAACGGAAATAATATTTATCTGACCGACGGTATATCAAACCAAAACCTAAATGTTGGAATCGGAACCACAACGCCCAACTTTAAATTAACCCTCATCAATGACAGCGGTATTATAGCCAAAGGGACGTTTGGCAGCGGTCTGGTCCTCCCGAACACCATTAGCAGTTTTGGCAACAGCAGATTTATCTGGTACCCACGGAAAGCCGCTTTCCGGGCAGGATATGTCGACGGTAATCATTGGGCTAATGCCAATATTGGAGATTATTCAGCAGCGCTGGGGAGAAATTCTAGAGCTAACGGAATGTATTCTGTCGTCGGCGGCGGTGACACCAATACCGCCAGTGGCCAATATTCTAACGTGATTGGTGGACAAAACAATATCGCCCAAGGAGATTACTCTGCAATTACCGGCGGGAAAAGTAATTCCGCGACCGAACAATACACAACCGTCACCGGTGGAGACAGCAACACCGCAAACGCAGACTACGCGACAATTTTGGGCGGACAAAATAACCAGATTATGTATACGGCTCCTTATTCCACGGTGGGCGGAGGTCTTAACAATCAGGTGTCCAATCCTTATTCAAATATTAATGGCGGAAAAGATAACCGCATTTTTTCGCCAATTTCAGATTTTGGAGATTTCGCTGCTGTTGTCGGGGGTGGTCTTAACAATAGTGTCCAAAACTATTTTGGCGTGGTCACCGGGGGCTATACTAATAATGCGTATCAAGACTACTCCAGCATTGGCGGAGGTTTGCACAATTCCGCCGGGATCTCAGATGGGATGGTGGATGTCAATGGAGATAATGTTCCGTCTTCCGGAGATTATGCCCGGGTTTCGGGAGGGGAAGGAAACTCAGCTCTCGGAGATTATTCCACAATCTCCGGCGGTGACAGAAACAGTGTGACCGGAAGTTATGGAACAATCATGGGCGGCAGTCAGAATACGGCAACCGCAGACTATTCAACAATCGGCGGAGGACAAAATAATACTGCCTCTGGAGCTTACTCTATGATCTTAGGCGGGAGTAATAATCTTACCGCTGGAAATTATTCGTGGGCGGAAGGAAAGAACATGCGCTTATCTAGCTCGGCTGTGAATACTTTCGCTTGGGGATATTCTGAAACGGCGGTGACGATATCTGCCGCGAACGCATTCATCATTGCTCCTGGCATTGGACCTGTACCTACAGTCGGCCCCTGGAACCCCAAAGTCGGTATTCGCGACACCACACCCGCCGCAGTGCTGGAAGTCAACGGGAATAATACTGCGGACGATTATATCAACATAAAAAACACAGTCTCTGCAGACGTTTTTGTGATCAAAAGCAACGGTTATATCGGTATTAACAAATCTATTCCCTTCCCTAACAACAGCACCGTTGCGATGCAATTCGGGAATGCCAACAACGCTTATTTAAGCAATGGCGGGGTTTGGACCAATGCTTCCGCACGAGAATATAAAGAAAATATCCGCCCACTTTCTTCTCAAGCCGCAGAAGAAAGTTTAGATAAGCTTCAGCCAGTCACCTTTAACTATAAAGCAACGCCTCAGCATACCAATGTCGGATTTATCGCTGAGGACGTTCCTGATCTTGTGGCAATGAACGGGCGTGAAAAATTAAGTGCCATAGATATTTTGTCAGTTCTCACTAAAGCAGCGCAGAACCAAGAAGAAGAAATAAAAAAGCAAAGCCACAGAATCGAAATGATCAAAAAAGAAATCCGCACTCTCAAAGAAATACTGGGTGAAAAATGAAATTAAAAAACTTTGTTATCTTGCTAATCTTGGCCATGGCGTTCTTTTATGCCCAATCGCTATGGGCAGGAAATATTCAAATGATCACATATTACCCTGCTCCAGAAGGCGCCTACGACCGTTTCACTTTGACTCCCCAAACGACCCTTCCGGCAACATGTACCGTCGGGAGCCTGATGGTCGAAGCGTCAACTGGCATTTTAAAATATTGCCATGATATCAGCGGTGTTGGAACATGGGGGCCAATCAGTAATGTCTGGACTGAATCAGGTGATAATGTTTATCCTACGAACACAATCCCTACCAATCTGACTCCCACAACGGTCATATACTCTAATGTCATAGGGGATATATGCAATCCCGATCCCAGATGCCAAGTTTGTGTTCCCCCCAAGAATGGGGCATGCTTAGATGTTATGCCTCCTAATTGGTGTTATTGTGATGGTTCGGAGGGAGAAATTTTTTACGATAAAATTTTTATGGGCATTGGAACATCAACACCAAGTTTTAAATTAACTCTCGAAAATGACGGCGGGATTATAGCCCTCGGGAATTTTGGGTCAGGGGCACTCCTCAACCTTGATATTCCTAGTCCAGCAATAGAGTCGCCACGCTTTATTTGGTATCCCCGCAAAGCCGCTTTCCGGGCGGGTATCGACTCAGCCGGGGGGCCTACCGACGACAGTGCGATCGGGGATTATTCCGTAACTTTTGGTAAATTCAGTGTAGCCAGTGGGCTTGCTTCCGTCGGGAGCGGGCAAAATAACACAGTCAACGGAAAATATGCCGTCGCCGCAGGTGGAAGTGAAAATAGTTCACCAGGCGATTATGCCACAATCACCGGCGGGAGATACAACTTTGCTCCCGGTCACTACTCAACAATCTCCGGTATAGAAAATATCGTTGAAACTGCCTACAGCACCATCGGTGGCGGGTTAACTAATACAATAGCTTCAACGTATGCCATGATTGGTGGAGGGAATGCTAACTCTATTGCGGGACTTGGAGTCTACGCTGCCATTGCCGGAGGAAAAGAGAACAGCTCTTCCTCCCAATACGGAGTTATCGCAGGGGGGACCTTAAACCAAACTTACGGTGGAGATTATCCAACTATCGGCGGCGGACAAGGGAATATCCTGGTCGGAAACTATGCCTATGTTGGCGGCGGCGCCGGTAATTACAACGCAAATGCCAGTATTGGCGACTATGCTGTGATCGGTGGCGGTGTAGCAAATAAGGCCCAAGGTGCCTATTCCGTCATCACCGGAGGGAGCTTGAACGACGCTAAAAATGCTTATTCAACCATTATCTGCGGCTGGAGTAACATCGCATCCGGCGATTATTCTGTGGTCACTGGCGGTTCTAGGAATATTGCGTCGGGAACTTATTCTGTTGTTGCCGGAGGAGCCAGCAACACTGCGGCCGGCGATTATTCTTTTGCCGCTGGACGATATATGAACTTGAGCAATGCCGCGGATAGAACCTTTGTTTGGGGATATTCTGATACAGCTATTTCGATTACTACCCCGGACGCCTTTATCATTCCCCCGGGCATGGGCAGCGGCGGGAGCGTATGGAATCCAAAATTAAGCATCGGCGAATTAAACCCCACGGCTGTTCTAAACATCACCGAGACCAGCGGAGATTATTTAGCAATAACCTCGACGAGCGTGGCAACGCCCGGAAACATTTTTATAGTCAAAGCTAATAACAATGTCGGGATCGGAAAAAGTAACCCTGCCTATCCATTGGAATTTGGCCCACAAGCCAATGGCGCTTATCTCACCGCCGGCGGCGTTTGGACATCGACGTGTAGCCGGGAATATAAAACCAATATTCAACCGCTTGAAACAAACCAAGCCATCGATACGGTCATGAACCTCAATCCTGTTATTTATAATTATAAAAATAATAAAAAAGAACATCATGTGGGATTTATTGCCGAAGATGTCCCTGATCTCGTCGCTGAAGAAGGTCGCAAGGGTCTAGATGCCATGAACGTAACGGCTGTCCTCACGTCAGTGCTCAAGGATCAAAAGAAAACGATTCAAGTGCAAGGTGAAGTTCTTAACGATCTAGAAACAGAATTGCAGAGTTTAAAAGCAGCTTTGCAAAAGCGTTGAAATTCTTAAATCTTAACGTCCGCATTGTAATCCACATTCGCCACACCAAATCCAAACAATTTTAAGAAGCCGGCATGATAACCTTCCACATCCGCAATATCCTTAACATTCTCGCTGGTGACTTTTTCCCAAATCGAAGCGACTTCCGACTGAACATCATCGCGCATTTCTAAGTCATCGACACGGATACGCCCTTCACTATCGACAGGAACGGGCTTGCCGGTATACAAACATTCGGCAAAAAGGCGGATCATCTGATGAATGCAATCTTCGTGCAAACCTTTGGCCTTCATGACTTTCATTAAAATGGTGAAATACAACGGAATAAAAGGAATTGCGGAACTCGATTGGGTGACTAGCGCTTTGTTAACAGAAACAAAAGCGCGTCCACCCTTTTTCTGTAATCGGGCGTCCATTTTTTTAGCCGTTGCTTCGAGATGATCCTTAGCCGCACCGATTGTTCCACTGCGATAAACCGGCTGCGTGACTGCGGGTCCAACATATGAATAAGCGACGGTGATCGCATTCGGAGCGAGCAAACCTTCTTTTTCCAAAGCTTCAATCCAAATTTCCCAATCCTCCCCACCCATGACAGCCACGGTGTTTTCAACATCTTCGGGCATGGCGGAAGGCAAGGTCACGGAAATAATATGATCCGTTTCAAAATCAATCGATTTGTTGGTATAGGGTTCGCCGACCGGCTTAAGTGTGGATTTATAGGTAATGCCAGTCTTTGGGTCCGTGCGACGCGGTGAAGCCAAGCTGTAAATCACCAAATCGATGGGACCCATATCTTTTTTAATAGCGGCAATCGCTTGCGTTTTGATCTCATTGGAAAACGCATCGCCATTAATGTTCTTTGAATAGAGTCCAGCTTTTTTGGCTTCGGCTTCAAAGGCAACGGAATTATACCACCCAGCGGTGGCGGTACGTTTTTCACCTTCTGATTCTTTTTCAAAAAAGACCCCTAAAGTTTTTGCCCCGGAGCCGAATGCGGCCACAATTCGCGACGATAAACCGTAACCATTGGACGAACCGACAACTAAAACATTCTTCGGACCGTTCTTAATTTTCGGCTGCTTCTGGACATTCTCAATTTGCTCACGAACGTTCGCCGCGCACCCAACGGGATGGGCCGTTGTACATATAAAACCACGGATTTTAGGTTGGACAATCATAAAATTTGAATCCCTTTCTAATGTAGCTCTTGCTTCCTTATTCAAATTTTATACCTTATTCCGGCAAGGAATAAGGTATGCATAAATTACTTCACTGCTGATTTCTTTGCCACAATAACTATTCCTGACGTGGTAACGTCAAAACGCTTACGGTCTAATTCCAAATCATAACCGATCGATGCATGCGCCGGGATGGCCACTTCTTTATCAATGATGGCGTTCTGGATCTTGGCATGTTCGCCGATTACCACATCGCTCATGACCACCGAGTTGAGCACCGAAGCGTATTTTCCAATCCGCACATTCGTTGACAAAACCGATCTGCGAACTTCCGCGCCGTTGATTAAACAGCCTCCGCCTAAAAGCGAATCAAAAATCGCACCCGGGATCGAAGCTCCATTACCACCGTCAGCGTTCTGGACTTTGATCGGCGGATACTGCGAGTGATAGGTGCGCACCGGCCACTGGCGATCAAACAGATCGAACTCAGGATTCGCTTTGACCAAGTCCATGTTCGCCTGATAGTAGGCGTCACGGGTCCCGATATCGCGCCAATAACGCGGCTGATTGTTTTCATCAACAAAATTATAAGCAAAGACACGGCGCCTGGCCTTGATCATTTGCGGAATCACGTTCTTGCCGAAATCGTGCTCGGACAACAAATTCTTAGCATCGATTTCCAATTCATTCCAAAGTGACTGTGTATTAAAAAGATAAATGCCCATCGACGCAGAAATCTTCGACGGATCACCAGGAATCGTCTTAGGGTTCTGCGGCTTTTCCTGAAAGCCCATGACCTGGTTGCTTTCATTGACTTCGATGACCCCGAAATGCGGCGACGTTTCCGCCGGCATCGGAATACAGGCGACGGTCATGTCCGCGCCCTGTTCATTATGGTACTGAATCATCTTCTGATAATTCATTTTATAAATGTGGTCACCCGCCAAGATCATAACCATTTGTGGATTAAGGTCTCTAATGGCATAGAAATTCTGGTAAATGGCGTCAGCGGTCCCGCGATACCAGTCGGCGCTAATGCGCTGCTGCGGCGGGATGACGTCGATAAATTCGCCAAGCTGACTGGAAACAACGTCCCAGCCGGCGAGCAAATGTTTTTGTAAAGAAAACGATTTATATTGAATGAGAATATAAATACGTCGCAGACCGGAATTCACGCAGTTACTCAGCGTAAAATCGACGATGCGATAAATACCGCCAAACGGGACAGCGGGTTTTGCCCGGTCGCGGGTCAAAGGGTTTAAGCGTTCTCCCTTCCCGCCGGCGAGAATGAATGTCAATACTTCACGTGTATCCATTATCACTTTTTACTCTTTTCTTCCCAGTGCATACCCAGCGACCGCAGTTTAATTTTGAGGTCCTTGCTTTCGGGATTCTTTTGCAAACCTTTTTTTAGAAGCTCGATCGATTTCTCGCGATCATTAGTTCGTTCATAAACCTGACACAACTTCAAATAGACTTCTTCGAGATTGGGCGACTTGCTAATAATAAGGGCATAAGTTTTTTCGGCGAACGGATAGGCTTTTTCTTCGTAAAACATATCCCCGAGCGACACAACGTCCTTTGATGACGAAAGATCAAGTCCGTAACCTTTCTGCAAAAGCGCAAAGGCATCCGCATACTTTTTACGAATGATTTGAACTTTAGCCAATTTCAAATACGGCTTCGAGCTCGACGGCCAGATGTCGATAATTTTCTGATATTGAGCTGCAGCCTCGTCAAAACGGCGCAAATCGGTCAGCGCTAAGGCCATGTTCATGCGGGCCAGTTGATCGCTAAATGACATCGACGACGCCAGTCGGAAATTCTCATACGCGGCCTGAAAATCTTTTTTCTTAGCGGCGATCTTCCCCAGAATTTTGTAAGGCCCGACGTAACCGGGATTGACTTTAAGCGCCGCTTTCGCTTCGGCCACCGCCGCATCGTCAAGATCCAAACTTTCCAATGTAAAGGCCCGATTCAAGTTCTGATACGGCTGGACCTCTTTGGAACCAAGACGGTAAATATCCAATTCCGGGGCTTTCCAGGTCGTCAAATCGATGCGGGTACGGTTAATCACATCGCGATTAAGCGGAATATTTTTCAAGAAAACAACCCCATCATAATCGAAATAAACCACACTCCATTCCGGGCTTTTGTAAAGATAGTTAAGCAGTTTTGGGGGCGACTGACTGTGGACGGTATTCATAAAAGCGCCGGTGATTTGAAAACGCTTAACCGCGGCTTTGAATTTTTCGACGTCGTCTTTTTCAAGAATGTCTTGATAATATTTAAAGAAGTCCGGTCCGTATACCTCGGTCCTTCCGTCAATAAAAACTTTGATCTTTGGAAAGCAATGACCGACGATATAAGCACCGGAATTAAAATCATTAAAGAAATTACCGCGCACCTTGTTCTTCTCTAGAAAAGCGATTGCTTTAATTGGGAATTGTCTTTGCGAAACTCCGCCGTACTCGCTTTTTCGTCCATAGGTATCGAAATCAAAATAGCCGTTGTTCTGCACATCGGTGTAAAATTGCAGCCCCCAGCAAACGATCAAAACCTGCGCGACCGTCGACGTCAGATACATGAATTTCTTTTCAGTAAACCGCAGCGGAACAATATCTTTAAACCTGATGGTCATCAAGTTCGCGACAATGGCCAAGTAGGCGGCGAACGCAAAGAAAACCATATTACGAATCGCGGCCAAAGAAAAAATCAAGAAGAACAACCAGAAGATAAATATTCCGATGTCGAGCTTGCGGCGGTTAAAAACAAAAGACAAAAAAGAAATAATAATCAATAGGCGATAATACGACCAATCCGCCATCGAGAAAAGCGTGGACATAGTGATCGGTTTTTGCAATTCAATGATTTTGGTGAAGAAAATTTTGGACTCACCGGAAATCTCAAAAAGGACTTTGAGCGGATAAATCGCGCCGTGCACCCCCGTCGGCGTCAAGAAGCAAGCCAAAATCACGACCCCAAGAATCAATTTCGTCTGATTATATTCCTTGTCCGTCAATCGACCAATGTTCTTCCAGTCCCACGGCAACCAAACCGTACGTTTAAGCCATTCCGAGAACAACGTCATCAAAACAACCAGCGGACCGAAAAAGAAAAAACCGTGCATATTCGCCCACAAAACCTGGATCGCAAAAAGTACCCAGATCGACCATTTCCGATGGATAAAGAATGCAAGAATAACAATAAAAAGTGTAAAAAATAAAAGACTATAAAGTTCGGGCCGAATGGTAAAGCGGGATTGGTAGACGAGCGAGACTAAAAACAATGAAAACAGTGTAATCAGTTGATTTTTACGGCTGTATCCCAGAAAAACGAGGAGCATCAAGGTCAAGGAGACCAACCAAACCTGCATGGTGAGCAGGCCTTCGACGCCCCAGTTGCTGTGAATGAGATAAACAATAACCTGAAACAGCCATTCGTGGTTAACCCAGGGAGTGCCGGCGACGGTGCACGAGAGAATATCAACGGAAGGCACCTGGAAACTGTTTTGGACGATGTAACGACCAAGGCCGATGTGCAGCCAAAGATCAAGGTCTTTGATCTCCAAATGGGCCATAAAGACCAATAGACAAAATGTCATCAGAAGGACAAAAACGCCGGCAATGATATTTAAGCGCTTCCAAAAATTATCAGAAAATTTGAACATAGTGAAACCCTTCGTTGCTTAGCTCCTTAGGGCGATAAAGTCATCAATAGAAATTTATTTTGTGAATTACTTTATCACAAAATGGCCGTTTCCTTTATCAATTAAATGGGAATTTTCCGCAAATTGGTAAGTGGTTTCTGCCTTAGGCGACTGGTACGACAGCGCCGCAGCCATCAGCTCCTTCGTGTACGGGTGCAGTGGATTGTCAAAAATGTCCTGGGTCTTCCCCATTTCCACGATGCGCCCGCTGTTCATGACCGCGACCTTCTGGCAAAGCTTGCGCACGACGCGCAGATTATGCGTAATAAAAAGGTAAGTGACGTTATATTTGACCTGCAAATTCTTCAAGAGCTCGATAATTTGTGCGGCAATCAGCACGTCCAGCGATGAGACTGCTTCGTCCAAAATCAAAAGCTTGGGGTTCATCAAAAGACTGCGGGCAATGGCAATGCGTTGGCGTTCACCACCACTAAATTCATGCGGAAAACGGCTTAACGCGTCAGCTGAGAGGCCAACGGCTTTCAGAATCTCGACCAAACGCTCCTCTTTCGCCGATCGCGGCAACTTCGTCCCTTGCGCCACCAGGGCTTCATTCAAAATTCCCGCCACTGAAAAACGCGGGTCCAAACTATTGTACGGATCTTGAAAAACCACCTGCACATTTTTCCGTAACGGCCGCAGCTGCGTCGACGAAAGATTGGTCCAATCTTTACCTTCAATCACAATCGACCCGGCGTCCGGCGTGTACAATTTTAAAATCAATCGTCCCAGCGTCGTCTTGCCGGAACCGGATTCTCCGACGAGGCCAAGATTCTCACCTTCGTTGATGACCAAGTCCACCCCGTCGACCGCTTTGACCGCCGAGCGTCCGCTGACATTAAAATGTTTTTTCACATGGCGCAGTTCAACCAACATAAGCCAAAAGCTCCCGCGTGTAGTGATGTTTGGGATTTTGCAAAATCGCGGCCGCGTTCCCCGTCTCGACAATTTTCCCGCTATTCATGACCGCGACATTGTCGGCCATGTGCTTGACCACACCCAAATCATGCGTAATCAACAACACCGACAAACCGAATTGATCGCGCAGTTTCAAAAAGAGTTCAATGATCCGCGCCTGCAAAGTGACGTCGAGACTGCTAGTCGGTTCGTCGGCAATAATCAATTTCGGTTTTAGAGCCACCGCCTGCGCAATCATCGCCCGCTGCCTCATCCCGCCGCTCAATTGATGCGGATAACTTTTATAAACGCGGGCCGGTTCTTTAATCCCAACAACATCCAAAAGCGCCAACGATTCCTGCATCCGTTTTTCCCGTGAGTAATCCGTGTGGCTGCTAAAAACTTCCTCAATCTGCTGTCCGACAGTCAATACCGGATTAAACGCATACAACGGTTCCTGAAAAACCATGGCGATTTCTTTCCCGCGCACGTTACGCAATTCTTCGGAGCGAATTTTTAGAAGATCGCGGCCGCCAAAAAGGGTTTCCCCACTTTTGACCGTGAGTCCAGGGGCCAGCAGTTGCAAAATCGCAAGTCCGGTCGTGCTCTTGCCGCTTCCCGAGCCGCCGACCAACGCAAAAATCGAGCGATCAGCGATCGATAAAGAAAGACCGTCGACAATTTTCTTGCCACCGACATCGACAATGACAGATAAATCCTTGATTTCTAATAACATGTCGTCCTTACAATTTATTATATTTGGTGTGTTTGCCTTTGGCTTTTTCAACGGGATATTTCAGTGCATTTTTTTTCATTTTCTTTTCAATCGCATTGGAAAGATCAATCCCGAGATTGTCTGCCAACTCCAACAAATAGATCGCCACATCGGCGAGCTCGTCGGCCAGTTCTTCTTTATTCTCTTTGCCGTGCGCTTTGACTTCTTCCGCCGACTTCCACTGAAAATGTTCCAGCACTTCAGACGCCTCGAGCACCAAAGATAGCGCCACATCTTTATGATTATGAAACTGTCCCCAATCCCGCTCGTCGCGGAACTTCCGAATTTTTTCCGTAATGTGTTTAATGTCGGACATCTTAATTCTTCAACCGGTAACCAGTGGCAAACATCCAGTTCACGATAAAAATACAAATTCCGAGGAAAACGGCAATCATCAACAGGCTAAATCCTAATCCGACATCCGACGTTCCATAAAAGCTCCAACGAAAACCGCTGATCAAATACACGACGGGGTTAACCATCGAAGCCTTTTGCCAAAACGGCGGCAGCATGGCGATGGAATAAAAACTTCCGCCCAGAAACGCCAGCGGCGTGATAATCAACATCGGGACAATCTGCAACTTCTCAAAACCGTCCGCCCAAAGTCCGATGATAAAACCAAACAGACTAAACGTCACCGAGGTCAGCACTAAAAAGGCGAACATCACAAAAGGATGTTGAATACTGTAAGGAACAAAAATCCGCGCGGTTGCCAAAATCAATAACCCCAACAGCACCGACTTGGTCGCGGCCGCCCCGACATAGCCGAGCAAAATTTCCGTCGCGGCAATCGGCGCCGACAAGACTTCGTAAATGGTCCCCGTAAAGCGCGGAAAATAAATCCCGAATGAAGCGTTGGAAATACTTTCCGTCAACACCGACAACATAATCAACCCCGGGACAATGAATGAACCGTAACTGATCCCGTCGACTTCCGTGATGCGCGAGCCGATGGCCGAACCAAAGACGACAAAGTACAGCGTCGTGGAAATGACCGGCCCAGCAATGCTTTGCCCGATGGTGCGAAACCAGCGGGACATTTCAAAATAATAAATCGCGGCGACCGCATGCAGGTTCATTTTTTACCTACCAGTTGTATAAAAATTTCTTCCAGAGAACTTGTATTAGTATGAATATCTTTGTAAGCAACACCGGCCGACGACAAATGGCTCAAAAGCTCGGCGATGCCGCTGTCTTCCTTCGCTGAATCATAATTAAAAGTCAATTGTGTTTTCTCGTCGTTGAGAGCCAATCCCCACCGTGACAACTCCGCTGGGATTTGCGCTAACGGTTCTTTCAAATCAAGAATCAACTGTTTGCGTCCGAGCTTTTTCATCAAATCTTTTTTGTTTTCGGTGACGATGATCTGCCCGCCGTTGATGACGCCGATGCGGTCCGCCATCTCTTCCGCCTCTTCGATATAGTGCGTGGTCAAAATGATAGTAACGCCGGTCTCTTGCAACGCGCGAACCTGTTGCCACATGTCCTTACGCAAATTCACGTCAACCCCGGCGGTGGGCTCATCAAGAAAGAGAATCCGCGGCTCGTGCGACAGCGCTTTGGCAATCATGACGCGGCGCTTCATCCCGCCCGACAACGTCATGATTTTACTATCCTTCTTGTCCCACAACGACAATTGTTTAATGATTTTTTCGACGTAGGCGTGATCAATCGGCTTGCCGAATAACCCGCGGCTAAAATTGACGGTGTTCCATACCGATTCAAACATTTCAGTGGCCAATTCTTGCGGAACAAGTCCGATTAAGGAGCGCGTGGCGCGAAAATCCTTGATGACATCGTGGCCGTCGACGAGGATTTTGCCGTCGCTGGGCTTGACGATGCCGCAGATCGTATTGATCAACGTCGTCTTCCCCGCCCCGTTAGGCCCCAGCAAAGCAAAAATTTCCCCGCGGTGAATATCCAAATTGATATTCTTGAGCGCTTGAAACCCGCCCTTATAAACTTTATTGAGATTTTGAACGGATAGGATATTTGACATATTATTTTGCGGTCATCGCTTTAAATAAATATTTGGTTAGCCAATCGAGTTCAACCATTCTGTTGAGAATTAATCGTTACAAAAGCTCAATAATTTCACTCAAGAGCCGCTTGACTTGAAGATAGAGCATATTATTTAGAAAGTTTAGGTTTGGCAAGCAACATAATGGCCCTCATTTTAATGTCTTTCTCCCCTCTTTAAAAGGAGAATGATATTAAAATTAACGGGAGAACACAGGAGGATTAGAACGAAACAATACTATCAATAACCATCGTCATTGCGAGAAGCCGATCAATGATTTAAGGCGACGAAGCAATCCCCTATATTTGCGCAAGCACCTGGTGCACTATATCTCATCGAACATTTTCCGACCTGTTCTAAAGCGGATATAAAATTCCCGCTCCAAGTCATCCTTGCATTTCTCCATAGTACACAAATTATGCGACCAGCCTATTTCTCGCACCAATGGTGCAAGTTTTACATTATTCGCATACTCCTCATAAAACAGCTTCATTCTCCAAAGACTCGCCTTAGATAAACCAAGGGTTCCTGGAAATTCCAACTGCAGATCCTCAGCCAAATTTTCCACGTTTTCCTTTCCCCAACCATGCTTCTTTTGCCACTCTACGATCATCCGGCCGATGTCCCAATAAAGGGTAATCAGTTCGGTATTGACTGCTTTGAACACAGCGTACTGTGCGGTACGGTACACGGGCGTGTATTGCGCCACCACCGTGCTTTGCGGATTTTCTGATACTAAATTGTACTTATTAACCTTGCTCATAACTTATTTTCCTCTGCATCCCCCAAACTTTCCTGCATATAGTGGTAAACGGTCCTGATGATTTCTCGAACAACACCATTGGCATTTGAGAAAACCAGATTATCAAAAGCGCTATCCCCATATCGTCGAATTGCCTCTGCCACCAATGCGTGAACAAATGATTGTGTAACGCCGGTTACGTTAATAAAATCTACTTCAACTTCTTTGTTCTTTGCCAATTCCGGCAGAATAATCTCTTCACGCCATTGTTTGGCAATATCTTTATTCTCGGCAAATTCACCCGCTTTCTGATATACAATAATTTTTTTCATGCAAACCTTGGCTCTCTATACTTTAATTTTTTGCGTTCACGCACAGCAAGCGTATAACTTTCACGAATATCGCCCAGTAGTTTTTCAAAATCCCCGGTCTCGCTATCAAGAGTAATGTCGATGGCAACTAATGTGCCTTGAAAATTTGGAGCATTATTTCGTTCAGAGTGTTTATCATCATTCGGATCAGGATGAAGCCTGGCATTTTTGATACGCTTGTCATGCAATAACAACTTGTAAATGGCACTACCGCTGTAGATCACGAAATAATTACGCGCTACTTGAGCGATCGATTTAATAAAATACAGCCCCGCGCCGGCATTGTCTTCCGTGCCGCCTTCACGGTGAGTTGTTCCGGAAATCCCCGGCATCAACGCCAGTTTAATGGCATCAATGTCATTTTGGGGATGCCAGAATTTGTTCATGCTTTGCCGAATACCAATGCCATTATCACAAATGCCGATGCGCACTATATTGGTTTTTTTATAATACTGCGCCGCGACGACCGCGCCGCTGCTTGAATATGAATGCTCCAGAACATTTCGCACCAACTCACCGATCGTATATTTTATTGGATCAGTTTTTTCGGGCGGCAGATGTAAAAGAGGTATTGTATCCGTGATAAATCGTGATTGATCGGCAGAGTTTTTAATGATGGTCAGTGGAATAAATTTACCGGCAGGCTCATTATGAGCAATTTGATACGGAGATTTATTTCTTGTAAAATTAAAAAGCCCCATGCGATCAAGGTAATGCGCCGACGAAGCAGTAAAATCGTCAAACTCGACATGCTCCCGTCCAACCGTAAGAGCAAGCGTCGCGGTAAAAGCGAGAACGGCAGGATGAACATTGATCCATTTCGGATGAGAGGCAATACGCAGCTTTTGGGGATCAGCAAAAGACAGCCCGCCCATAAAACGGTCAAAGTTCCTTAAATAATCACTGGTTGACAGATACAGTTCCATACAATCCCAAGTATACCTGTAGAACGTATAAATGTCAACATACGTTCTACAGGCTTATTTTACCTGTAGAACGTATAAATTCCGTCATACGCTCTACAGGGATTTAAAGTTTAATAATTTATTCCGGTAATATTCCTATTGTTTGCGCCGGGCATTGAGTTGAGCAGGTAAACTATCCTGACCCCACCCTTTGCGAATCGTTATTTTAGATATCAAACACCTTGTGACCCCGAAGAAAAAGAATTTTGCTTCCATACTCAAATAACAATCCCCCAAGGGGCCTAATCGGCTGAGCGAATGCAATGAGCGAAGGATAAGTTCTAAGGGGTAGAGTTATTGGGAGAATCCAGGGGGGATTAAAACGAAATAATCCTATCACTAACAACAAATAACCGCAAAATTCTTATAGCGCGACGGCACCGTCTTTAACAGTTATCTCCGTCGTGGGGACATCATACAACACCGTGAATTCTTTTCCGGAGGCCGTCTTCCCCCTAAACGTCAGGGTCTTCGCCCGGCGCCAAGAATCCGAGGGAATATTAAAAGCCAAACTGGCCCTTCCCCCCGGCTTGACGGAAACCACCGCCCCAGTGGCCGGGTCCAACAAACCGCTGGCTTTCGTCAGAGGAAGGACTTTCCCGTCATCCAAAGTGAGCGTATTGGCCTCGCCGTCCGTTTGAAAGGTCACCGTCTCAAAACTGCTATTAATAATCAACAAATTATACTTATCGGGAAGCAACCCGGCTTCGAAACGGTAATACACTTGATCGTCGGGGACAGTGGACTTTACGTCCTGCGCGTGGGCGAATGGTGAAAAGATGAGTTGGAGAAGGGAAAGGAAAAGCAAAGTATAGTTTTTCATAAATTACTCCTATTTTTAGAATTCCCCTGCAGCCTAAACTGTTTAGTATCAACCGGCGCAAGTGGATCATGAGCTCCAAGAATCTTCACCGTTATAGGGGGCGCGATCCTTTTTGATTCTTTAACTGTAAATTCCTTTGTGCGGACATCATAAGTTACGACCAGATCAAAAAACCGATCCCAATTGTTCATCACAACCACGTCTATACTGACCCCAGTTAACAAAATTGAGTAAATTGTGTAGAATTGAGTTCCAAACAAAGGAGCCAATTCTATGAAAAAACGTCAATGGACCAACAAGCAAAAGACTCAAATCGTCCTTGAAGGCTTAAGCGGACAGATTGAGGTCTCCAAACTCTGCAATAAGTATGAAATCGCCCAAACTCAGTATTATAAATGGCGCGATCTGTTCCTCAAAGAATGCCACAATTCATTCGAGGTCAAAAAGCAGTCCCAAAAAGAAGAACGTCTTGAGAACGAAAATGCCAAACTCAAACGCATTATCGGCGACTTGACCATCGAACTAAAAAAAACGAATACGAACTATGAAAAGACG